>OHOA01000054.1_pt1 | contig 90140 bp, 77 predicted proteins | sample 1569681 | NCBI WGS metagenome assembly OHOA01 (sample SAMEA3879609, study PRJEB24766) | human gut metagenome | biome: human-associated habitat; feature: feces | place: USA | collected 1985/1987 | reverse complement strand
GCCCCTGAGGGGGTACAAAGCAAAAGACTGATAATCAATGATTATCGGTCTTTTTGTTTTTGTGCGTCTGCCCTGTTGTCGGGCTTTTTCGGATGGGAAAAAGGGCGTTTTCGGGGAAATGTTTACCCTTTTGTTTACCCCGTTTCTCGGAGGGTAAACAGAAATGTCAATCTTCTGCACAACACGTGCAATCTAATGACTATCAATGTAAATGCGACATTCCGTAAAGACAAAATTAAATCAAATAATACCGCGCCGATACACATTCGGTTTACCCTAAATCGCAAAATCCGCTATGTAAGTACGGGCGTTATCATCCACATAAACAAGTGGGACTTTGAAAATCAACGCATTAAGGACAATTCACCCGAAATGCAGGAATTGCAATACTCAATCGACAGCAAGCTAAACGAATACCGCCGCAAAATCAAACGCCTTGAAGCATTAGAGGTCAATGTAACCCTCGATAATCTTTTAGAAACCAACGGACGGAAAATCAACTGCACGGTCGGCGAATATCTGAAACAGACCATCGAACGGCTGGAAACACTCGGCAAATACGGCTCAGCATCCAAACACCGCTCGTTGTTATCCCGTTTGTCGCAATTTCGGTCGCTGAATATCCGATTTGACGAAATCGACCTTGCATATCTTCACGATTTTGAACTGTTCCTGCGTAAAGAGGGCAACACAAACAACAGCATAGCCACCAAATACGCCATCTTTAAGGCCGCCTATAATAAGGCACTCGCCGAGGGTTTATTCGTGCCTAAAACTACCCCATTCACCAAATACAAGGTCGGTAGCCTATGGACACGGACGAGGAAACGAGCCATCACGAAAGAGGATATACAGAAACTTGTTGCATTGGAGATAGCCCCTAATTATAGGACGGACTATGCCGAGTTTGCACGGGACATCTTTCTGTTCTCCTACTACACGGCAGGCATCAATTTTACAGATATGGCTACCCTGCGTTACTGCGATATTGTGGATGGCAGGATTTACTACTCCCGCCATAAAACGCAGAAATTGCTGTCCTTTCAACTCGTCCCAAACGCCATGCAGATTATTGAGAAATACAGCAAGGCCAACCACACACAAGAAGATTATATCTTCCCTATTCTCGACCGCACGGAACACAAGACAGCACAGCAGGTTTTCAACCGCACACACAAGGTTCTGCGGAAAGTCAATCGTGAGTTAAAGACGCTGGGTGAGCAAATAGGATTGGAAATGCCATTGACTACCTATGTCGCTCGGCATACGTTTGCTACGGTCTTGAAACGTTCGGGAGTGAACATTGCCATCATTTCCGAATCGCTGGGACATTCAGACCTATCCACGACGCAGATTTACTTGGATTCGTTCGAGAATAGCCAAATCGACGCGGCAATGCAGAACTTGTTGTGAACGAAAAAGGGCACTCCGACGAATATACGGAGTGTCCTTTTTTTTAACGACAGCAGGCTGAAATTAGGCGACCGTCGTTTGTTCGGGAAGACGTTTTATATCTTCCGACAGAAATCTGTCCGCATTTTCGGGCGAGAAGCGTTTCCCGTAAAGTTGCACATCAGCCCCTAATGTGCGGGATACACCGTCTTTCAGTACCTTTTTCATCGTGGCACTACCGAGGAACACAATATGTTCCGCTACATATTCAGGCTTCAAGCCCAAGATTTCGCACTCGCGGCAATACCTGCGGCTGTCAAGCAGGATATTTACCTGCTCCATGAAATCAGCCCAAAACTTGTTCGCATCCGAGTAAGCCGCATTCATGAATTTGTCGATGCAGGCCAATTTAATTTCGTTATCCTTTTTCAGTTGGACATCGAAAACGGGCCGTGCCTGCGTCATTACCCGCCACATCGGGGGCGTAGTCGAACGGCGGCGGCGCGCGGTCTGCGCAGTCTGCTGTTCTTTCTGTTCAGCAACGGGAGCAGTTGTAGCGGTTGCGGCGGTTGCCGCGTTAATTTCATTGGCGTTTAAGCCATTCTGCAAATTTGAATTTGCCATAATCTTAAATACTCCTTTTACAGAGGGGCTTAAATTATGCTGCATCCCTTGCCCAAGCGTTTGCAGGTCGTCGGGTTTATCCCTTTCGACACTACAAAGATTTGACTTTTCGCACCCCAAACACGGGGAGTGAAATAAAGGGCGTTTTTACTCTCCCTTTGCAAATTACAGATAAACAGCGGAATAAGTTGCAGGCATGCGCCCTTTGCAGGACTTAATTATTCCTTTTAACGAATCGTCGCTATACAAAAAGCTGTCATTGCGGGTAAATTCATAGAGGTAACAGATACGCGAAATCAGCAACAGCCGATTCAACGAAACACTCTTGTCGGGTTGCTTTGGGCGGTTGTCCCCCAATAAAGCGTTCAGCATATCCCGATACATCTCCACAGTCCGATAAATCCGAAACGACGTACTCGGATAGGTTTCGTCGAAATTGCCCGTGTCAATCCCGTAATAGTGAATCTTCCTGCCTTTGCATTCCCGTTCATAGGTTTCCCGCAGCCAGTCCAAAATCCCACGCTTTATAACGGGCAGAACCTCGACTTTCTTTCTGTTCTTTTTAAGGGTTATTTCAATATCATCGTCCGTGAAATCCTCGCCCAACTCTTTGAACAGATTTTGCACCGCCTTATCCAAAGACGCGGGTTTCACAAGGCTGTAGTTTTTAAACGAGGTTTCGACATAATCGTAAATAAAGACCAGCGCAAACCAGAATTTCTCGACATCCAGCCCCAATCCCATAACCGTAGCGATTATATCGTCGTTAGCGAGATAATCCGACTTGGCAAAGGGCATCTTAATCTTCCCCGTACAGTAGCGATATTCAAACTGCGGCGTGCGGATTCCATACGTCTGTTCATCGCATCCGCAGGCAATATCGACATACTCGCGCAACTCACGGCGCAACGGGTCGAAATCCCAATACACAATCTTATCGTTTTCATCCATCAGTAAGGATTCATACATACTCTTACGGATGGCATCGGCCTCTTTTTCATTCATAAAATAGCGTTTTACACCCAAATTTACGGCTTTTTACGTGTACATCGCACTTATTTACCATGCAAAAACCGCTATTAGCGCTTAAAACACGTGTTCGAAAGGAATTTCAGAACAGCCGAACCATGTACCGAACCGCTAATAGTACTGAATTACATGACACGAAAGGTGTTTTAGAACAACGGGCTATGTAAAATACCCGCTAATACTACTTTTTGCACATTAATTTCCCCGTCGAACACACTCCGCCACCCCGTAAACAGCCCTATAAGGCCATATAAGACATAGATAAAAATGTTCGGATTAATTGCTGTCCGACCTTTGTTTCCAATAAAAAAGGTGCTATCTTTATAATACGAAAAAGGAGTAGTCCGAATGTCGAGTCCGTCCATAATCGGGAGGTGTTTTTCAGCACCTCTTTTTCTTGTTTCCGAGTGTAATATTTTTTGATTCCGAAATGGACTTTCTCTTTAATAATAACAATACAAGATTAAAAATAATTACAGATTTTTATTTCACTAAAAACGAATTATTTATGCAAAACTGAACAATCGACGCACCCAAAGGTGCAAACTTTCTTCGGGACTTTATGACCGAAATTCCCGTGAATTGTCTTTTTAACAAGAAAAAGACGGGGTGCGGGGCTACCGAACTGGCTATCCGCAATTCCATTCCCACCCTTATCGCCATGCCTTACGTGGCATTGGTGAAGAACAAGACCGTCTGCCGCACCGACGATATAGAGGTGTTGGGCGTGTACGAAGACATTACCGAGGGGGACATCACGCAATTCGCCCGTACTCATTCCCCCTTAAAGATAGCCACGACTTACGACTCCCTGCCGCGCGTCGTTTCCGCTTTACAGAGCATCGGCATAGACCCCTACAAAGAGCTGTTCCTGCTGGTGGACGAGTGGCACGTGCTGTTCAACTCCTATTCGTTCCGACATAATGCCATTAAGAATTTACTTGCAGAAGCCGCTAAATTCGACAAGGCAACCTATATGACGGCAACACCCATAGAACGGGAATACATGTTGGAGGAACTGCGCCACCTGCCAACCTGCGAAATCGACTGACCCGACCTTACGGAGGTTAAGGTACGTTCGCGGCAGACCAACAAACCCGACAAATACATCGTGTCGGAGTGCGTCAAAGTCCTGCGCGACGAATTGCCCTACAACCTGCATATCTTCGTCAACAGCGTGGAATTTATCGCAAAGGTCATCGACACGCTCAAACTCGCTCCCGAAGCCGTCAAAGTGGTGTGCTCCACGAGCGGGGAGAGTAGGCAGGAGAACCAGCGCAAATTAGGCAATGCCTATCCCATCGGCCAGCCCTCCGACCCTGCGAAGAAAGTAAACTTCTACACCTCGACCTGCTTCGAGGGGTGCGACATCTTCGACCCCGACGGTGTTACATTCATCGTCAGCGACGGACGAAAGGCGCACACGCTGTTGGATATTTCAACGCTCTTTACGCAGATATGCGGACGCATCCGAGATTCTCGTTACAAGGCGCAAATCGTGCACGTCTATTCCACGACCAAATACAGCAAGGCCGTAACGCTCGACGAATTTGTTGCGGCTACCCAGCGGACACTTGCCCAAGCCGAAAAGTTTGCATCCGACATCAACGCAGTAGACGAACCGAGCCGAGAGAAACTATTGAAGAAAATCCCCTACATCAACGAACAATATGTGCGGATAGTCGATAACCGCCTTGTCGTGGAAAAGAACCTCGCCAACATGGACATCGTGAATTTCAAAATCAGCCGACATATTTACGCAACCTATGTAAACCTTACCGACGAACTGCAACGAAACGGCTACAAGGTAACGGTGCAGACATACAGCAAAGTCGTGGAACACCTTGCGGCCAACCCGACAGCGCGGACTACTTTTCGGGAGTTGTTCGACGAATACTGCCGACTGAAAACAATGACCGAGCAATTTTTCGTGGTAGAAAGCCCCGCCGAACTATGCGCCGTGATAGAACAGCGGCATCCGCTGGTGAAGCAGGCTTACGACCAGTTGGGAACGGCCAAAGTGCAGGCGTTGAAATACCATGTCGGCAATATCCGCCGCGAGTTGGTAAAGAGGCTTTCAATCGGCGACGACTATAAAATCGTGAAGATGATAAATGCCGCATTTCAGAAGCAGACGCCGATTGCCAAGAACAAGGCGAAAGAACGCTTGCAGGAGATTTACGACACGCTGGGTCTGCAACGAAAAGCCAAAGCGACAGACCTTGCGCAATGATACGAGATAAAGGATGCGCCGACACGAATAGAGGGTAAACCGACCGCGTGTGTGACAATTATCAGGGACAGAATGATTGCGAAATAGGGCATTTATTGGGTAGCGATTAGGGTAGTGTCTTGGGTAGTCATATACCCCGACCGAGCGGACAATCTCTATTTTCACCCCTCCCCATTTTCGGATGGAAAACCGAATTTTTATCCATTACATTTAATAGGATTCCGCCTAATACAAGCCGCCCCTATCTGCATTCAGAACACCGACACAGCGAAAGATTATTGATATTACATGAAGTTGGATTACTACTGATAAGCGAAGAATAAAACTTTGCGGATGGTTCCGCCCTAATTTTGTAACTGCAACAGCCCCCAAGATGCCGATAATTGCATAATCCGTTTTTGTTTCCTACATTTGTGGGACATACGAACAAACACGGAAAGTGTAAGTTTATTCCTTTGTAACGAACGTAGGAAATTCGATAGAAGAGGGAGTAAGCCGACGACTTGCCGCGTCATATCCTTTATACGGGATAGGCGTGGGGCTGTTGCTTATTTTATCTTCGAGGTTTCCTACGACCTGTTACAATGAAATGAGTTTTCAGCACCACGCTTTCTGTTTAATTAAATCCAAAATTAACCGTCGCGTTGGTGCTGGGGCGACAACCTAAACTTATTACAACTATGAAAAAGTTGTTTCTTATTGTGGCCGCCATGTTTGCGGTAGTTTCTTTCTCGGCTTGCTCCGATGATGATGACAACAAGGGTGCGTCAATCGTTGGAACATGGCAACACTCCCGCGAAATGGGATATGAAGACGATAACGGAGAAGAATACGAGTTCGACAAAATATGTTCTGATGAATATTGTTGTCTAATTTTCGACGACGGAGGAACTGGCAGAGAAACCTATGACGGAGGGTCAGAGAAAATCACTTATATTATTAATGGAAAAACCTTAAAAATTAAATACGGAGACGATGACGGTTGGGCTGAGTTTACCATTAAGGAACTAACCGAAACCTCACTTGTGCTTTATGAGCATATCGAACGAGAGGAAGATGGTAAACCTTATACCGCATCATACACGAACTATTACACTCGCAAATAAAAACAGCGAATAACACAATCAAGTGCCAAATTTTGTGGGTGAATTAATCTATGCACCTTACAAGGTTTGGCATTTTGTTTATTCCACTAATAATCTTATCTTTATAAAGATAAATAACAATCAAATTTTAGCTAAAATGAACAGATACAAACAACCGAAAACTGAATGAATGACCAAAGCATGAGAGGATAAACAAGCTATATGTAAGCTGGTTGAATGGAGCAAGACAGAGGGAATAGGCTTAATTGTCATAAAGCCTCAAAATGAGATTTATCCCGAATTATTTTACTTCGTTTTCTCTCCCGAAACAGCGGACATAAATAAACCCGTTGAAATCGCACTTGTAAAGAACAAACAATGAATAATCGGGTGAAAAAGCGACCTTGAAGAGATAACGATATAATAGGAATAATAATCGCCAACGAGATGAAGATGGAGGGCATGAGCGAAACGGTAAATTTATTCGACTGCCTTGTCAAAGCGAATGCTATATTATTTCATTACACCACACCCGACGGACGAAACGAGGTGGTGAAATTCCCGTTAGCGGGATTCTGCGAAAACTATCTGATGCAGTTTGCCAAATAATTCGGTGGAGTTGAATTGCATCGTATCTATAAAGGTTAAGGAGAGAGGACCGAAAAAATGCGGCGTTTTTCCTTTGACAACGATAAGTGACAGACTAAAAACGAGGGGCTATATAATTACTCTTTCGACATAGTTTGTCACTTTTTCTATTTATCAAATAATCAATTAATTCACCTATTGTTTAACCAGCATTGAGTTTACCCTATTGTGTAAACCAACGTGTAAACCGCGCCGAGCAACAGCACGAAAAAGAGAAATTCATCGACAAAATCCACAACCGTAACTATCTGTTAATCAACATTGCCCTACATTTGCAATCGCAATTCGGCACCGTAGCTTAATTGAATAGAGCATCTGACTACGGATCAGAAGGTTACAGGTTTGAGTCCTGTCGGTGTCACAAGGAGGGAAAGGCAAATGCTTTTCCCTCTGTTGTTTACAGCCGCTTGCAATTTGCAGGCGGTTTTTTCGCATCTTGTTTCGAGCGGTTTTCACGGCGAAATCGGGAATTTATTTAAACCAATGCGTAAACCGAAAAATCCCGATGAACACGGCCATCGAGACGATCGAAAAATGCAGTGACGCGTAAAGCCGGCATTATTTCACCTCCGAATTTTTCCGTTTCACCCGTCCGAAACCGGACAATCGGACAAAGTTTTCTAATTCTATATTTCAGCAACCGGCTCGTTTCGCTGTCAAAAGCCGACGGTCAACACGCTTTTTAGGCATTTTCGGCATCGTTACGACACTTTTATTCGTCGGAAAGGGCACCAGAACCGGACGCCCATTCGGTTTTGTATCCATCCGCCTTTTTCGTATCTTTGCATACAATACCCTACGCAAAACCGGACTCTCGCAATGAATAAGAAAAAGAAATGGATCATCACAGCCATCGTTCTCGTGGTATTCTGCCTGATCCTGGGCCTCTACAATCTATTGAACGACAAAACTCCGGCATCGGATGACGCCGCCAAAGCGCCGATCGCGCCCCGCAGACAGAGCACCCTCAACGTCAACGGACGCATCGTCCGTCCGCAGCGGCTCACCGACGGCATCACCACGGTGGGCAACCTGCTGCCGGACGAGGAGGTGGACCTCTCGTTCGAAACCTCGGGCAAAATCGTGGCGATCAACTTCCAGGAGGGCACCGTCGTCCGCAAGGGCGAGCTGCTGGCCAAGGTCAACGACCTGCCGCTCGTGGCCCAGCTCTCGCGTTACGAGGCGCAGCTCAAATTGGCCGAAGACCGCGTTTACCGCCAGAGCGCCCTACTCAAAAAAGACGCCGTGAGCCAGGAGGCCTACGAACAGGCCCGCACAGAACTGGCGATGCTCAACGCCGACATCGACATCGTGAAGTCGAACATCGCGCTCACGGAGCTGCGGGCGCCGTTCGACGGCGTGATCGGCCTGCGCAACGTCAGCGAAGGCGCCTACGCCTCGCCCAGCGTCGTGGTGGCCAAGCTCACGAAGATTTCGCCCCTGAAGATCGACTTTTTCGTCCCCGAACGCTATGCCAACCAGATCAAGCCCGGCACGCGCCTCTCGTTCACCATCGAGGGACGGCAGGAGCGTTTCGAAGCCGCGGTTTACGCCACCGAATCGAAGGTCGACATCGCCACCCGCACGCTGGCCGTCCGGGCGAAGTATCCCAATACGCAGGGCAAACTGCTGCCGGGACGCTTTGCGACGGTGCAGATCCGCATGCACGAAATTCCCGACGCCATCGCCATCCCGACCGAGGCCCTCGTGCCGGAGATGGGCGTCGACAAGGTATTCCTCTACAAGGGAGGCAAGGCGCACGCCGCGGAGGTGAAAACCGGACTGCGGACCGATTCGAGCATCCAGATCATCGACGGGCTTAACGTCGGCGACACGCTCATCACCTCCGGCACGTTGCAGCTGCGCGAGGGGCTTCCCGTGAAACTCGACACCGTCGAATAAACCCTCCGCCGCATGAACATTTCCGAACTGAGCATCCGGAGGCCCGTCCTGGCGTCGGTGCTGACGATCATCATCCTGCTATTCGGTCTGATCGGATACAGTTACCTCGGCGTGCGCGAATTCCCGAGCGTCGACAACCCGATCATCTCGGTCTCGTGCTCCTACCCGGGCGCCAACGCCGACGTGATCGAAAACCAGATCACCGAGCCGCTCGAACAGAACATCAATGGCATCCCGGGCATCCGCTCGCTGTCGAGCGTCAGCAGCCAGGGCCAGAGCCGCATCACCGTCGAGTTCGAACTCTCGGTGGACCTCGAAACCGCCGCCAACGACGTTCGCGACAAGGTTTCGCGCGCCCAGCGCTACCTGCCGCGCGACTGCGACCCCCCGACCGTAACCAAGGCCGACGCCGACGCCTCGCCGATTCTGATGGTCACGATCCAAAGCGACAAGCGGTCGCTGCTCGAATTGAGCGAGATCGCCGACCTGACGGTCAAGGAGCAGTTGCAGACCATCAGCGACGTGAGCGGCGTGCAGATCTGGGGCGAAAAACGCTACTCGATGCGCCTGTGGCTCGACCCCGCGAAGATGGCCGGCTACGGCATCACCCCGACCGACATCAAGACGGCCCTCGACCGCGAGAACGTCGAACTGCCTTCGGGCAGCATCGAGGGCAACACCACGGAGCTGACGATCCGCACGATGGGACTGATGCACACCACGCGGGAGTTCAACGACCTGGTGGTGCGCGAAGACGCCGACCGCATCATCCGCATGAGCGACGTGGGACGCGCCGAACTGGGTCCGCAGGACACGCGCAGCTACATGAAAATGAACGGCATTCCGATGGTGGGCGTCGTCGTGATCCCCCAGCCGGGCGCCAACCACATCGAGATCGCCGATGCCGTGTACGCACGCATGGAGAGCATGAAGAAGGACCTCCCGGACGACGTGGTCACCTCCTACGGATTCGACAACACGCGCTTCATCCGCGCCTCGATCGACGAGGTGAGGACCACCGTCTACGAGGCTTTCATCCTGGTCATCATCATCATCTTCCTCTTCCTGCGCAACTGGCGCGTGACGCTGATCCCCTGCATCGTGATCCCCGTGTCGCTGATCGGCACGTTCTTCGTGATGTATGTCGCGGGATTCTCGATCAACGTGCTGTCGATGCTGGCCGTGGTGCTCTCGGTGGGACTGGTCGTCGACGACGCCATCGTGATGACCGAAAACATCTACATTCGCATCGAACGGGGCATGACGCCCTTCGACGCCGGCATCGAAGGGGCCAAGGAGATCTTCTTCGCCGTAATTTCGACCTCGATCACGCTGATCGCCGTCTTCTTCCCGATCGTCTTCATGGAGGGCATGACGGGCCGCCTGTTCCGCGAATTCAGCATGGTGATCTCGGGCGCGGTGGTCATCTCGACCTTCGCCGCGCTGACGATCACCCCGATGCTCGCGACCAAGCTGCTCGTGCGGCAGGAGAAGAAGAGCTGGTTTTACAGCAAGACCGAACCGTTCTTTGTCTGGCTCAACGACTTTTACAGCCGCACGCTGGCCTCGTTCCTGCGCCGCCGGTGGCTGGCCCTGCCGCTGGTCCTGCTGACGATGGGACTCATCGGCTGGCTGTGGAGCGCCATCCCGGCCGAGATGGCCCCGCTGGAGGACCGTTCGCAGATTTCGATCAACACGCGCGGCTCGGAGGGCGCCACCTACGAATACATCCGCGACTACACCGAGGACATCAACCGCCTGGTCGACTCGCTCGTGCCGGAAGCCTCGTCGGTGACGGCCCGCGTGTCGAGCGGCTCGGGCAACGTCCGCATCGCCCTGACGGACATCGCGACCCGCAAACGCTCGCAGATGGAGATCGCCGAGCAGATCTCGGCCGCCGTGCGCTCGAAGACCAAGGCCCGCGCCTTCGTGCAGCAGCAGAGCACCTTCGGCGGACGCCGCGGGCGCATGCCCGTGCAGTACGTGCTCCAGGCCACCAGCCTCGAACGGTTGCAGGAGGTGCTGCCCGAATTCATGCGCAAGGTTTACGAAAGCCCCGTGTTCCAGATGGCCGACGTGGACCTGAAGTTCAGCAAGCCCGAGGTGCGCATCGAGGTCAACCGCGACAAGGCCAACCTGCTGGGCGTCTCGACGCGCAACATCGCCCAGACGCTCCAGTACGGATTGAGCGGCCAGCGTCTCGGCTACTTCTACATGAACGGCAAGCAATACGAAATCCTGGCCGAGATCAACCGCCAGCAGCGCAACAAGCCCGCCGACCTGCGTTCGATCTACGTGCGCAGCGACAAGGGCGAGATGATCCAGATGGACAACCTCATTTCGCTCGCGGAGAACGTCGCGCCGCCGCAGCTCTACCACTACAACCGCTTCCTGTCGGCCACCGTGTCGGCCGGACTGGCCAAGGGCAAGACCATCGGGCAGGGACTCGACGAAATGGACCGCATCGCCGACGAGACGCTCGGCGACGACTTCCGCACGGCGCTGGCCGGCGACTCGAAGGAGTTCCGCGAAAGCTCGTCGAGCCTGATGTTCGCCTTCATCCTGGCCGTCATGCTGATCTACCTGATCCTCGCCGCGCAGTTCGAGAGCTTCAAGGACCCGCTGGTGATCATGCTCACCGTGCCGCTGGCCATCGCCGGCGCGCTGGTCTTCATGTGGGGCGCGGACCAGACGATGAACATCTTCAGCCAGATCGGCATCATCATGCTGATCGGACTGGTGGCCAAGAACGGCATTCTGATCGTCGAGTTCGCCAACCAGAAACAGGAGGCCGGGCTGGACAAGATGCGAGCCATCGAGGAGGCCTCGCTGCAACGCCTGCGCCCGATCCTGATGACCTCGGCCTCGACCATCCTGGGCCTGCTGCCGCTGACCGTCGCCACGGGGGAAGGCGCCAACGGACGTATCGCCATGGGTATCGCCGTGGTGGGCGGCATGGTGGTCTCGACGCTGCTGACGCTCTACATCGTTCCGGCCATTTACAGCTATGTATCGACGAACCGAATCAAGAAATCGAAACACAACGACGCATGAAAATAGCATTTTTAGCGGCCCTGCTGCTGGGAATCGGCAGCGCCGCCGGAGCGCAGGAGGCGCCGCCGGCTCGGGAGGCGTCCGCTCCGCTGACCCTGCGCAAATGTCTGGAGATCGGGCTTGAACAGAATTACGACGTGCGCATCGTGCGCAACGAGGAGCGCGTCAGCGACAACAACGCCACGGCGGGAAACGCCGGGATGCTCCCCACGGTCGACCTCTCGGCCGGGTACACGGGCACGCTGGACAACGACCGCACCGTCACCCCGCGCAACGGGGACGCCACGACCGAGACCGGCGTCTACGACCAGACGGCCAACGTCGGGCTGGCGGTGAACTGGACGCTGTTCGACGGACTGCGCATCCGCACCAACTACAAACGCCTGAAGGAGATGCAGCAGATGGGCGCGCTGAAGACGCGCATCACCATCGAGGACTTCATGGCCAGCCTCACGGCCGAATATTACAACTACATCCAGCAGACGCTGCGCCTGGAGAATTTCCGCTATGCGGTCTCGCTTTCGCGCGAGCGGCTGCGCATCACTGAAGCGCGCGTCCAGGTGGGCAACTTCTCGCGCCTCGACCTGCTGCAAGCCCGCGTCGACTTCAACGCCGACAGTTCGAAATACATGTCCCAGCACGAACTGGTGACCGCCTCGCGCATCCGCATCAACGAACTGCTGGCCAACGAGAACCTCGACGAGAGGTTCAGCATCCCCGACTCGGTGATCCGGGTCAACGCCACGCTCGACTGGAACGACCTGCTGGCCAAAACCCTTTCGGCGAACGCCTCGCTGCTGATGGCCGAGCACAACAGTTCGCTGGCCGAACTGGACCTGAAGACCGTTCTGGCCCGGAACTATCCCTATGTGAACCTCACGACGGGCTACGGATACACCTACAACCGCTACGGCACGGGAGGGAACCTTTCGCGGGGAACGCTCGGGCTGAACGCCGGGGTGAAGGTGGGCTTCACGATCTTCGACGGCAACCGCCGCCGCGAACAGCGCAACGCCCGCATCGGCGTCGAGAACGCGCAGCTGACGCAGCAACGGCTGGAACAGTCGCTGCGCGCCGACCTGTCGAATTTCTGGCAGGCTTACCGCAACAACCTCGAAGTGATCCTGCTCGAGGAGGAGAACCTGATCGCCGCCAAGGAGAATTACGAAATCGCCATGGAACGCTACCTGCTGGGCGACCTGCCGGGCATCGAGATGCGCGAGGCGCAGAAGAGCCTGCTGGACGCCGAGGAGCGCATCCTCACGGCGCAGTACAACACCAAACTGTGCGAAATCTCGTTGCAGCAGATCAGCGGCAACGTGATGGTCTATCTGGAATAATCCGCGAGAGTTCGCATTCCTTCGCCATCAAAACATTTCGCACGCTTCGCCTGCTGTTCTTTGCCGCTTTTTGGTCGGCGGTTAACCGCGGTCTTCGCCCGCGGAAGCTTATGTACTTTTTGACCGCAAAAAGTACCAAAAACTCTCCGACAGATGCCTTCGCCTACTTCGCTCCGTCTAACGTTCGCCCGCCTAAGAGGCGGGTTTTAGGGGGCTGCGCGAACATTCATAAAACAGGCGCATTATCGCTTGGAGCGGAACAAGAACAACCGACAGCCTGCGTGCCCGGAGCGGGAGGCTGGCAAAGGCGTCCGCAGGCGAGGGCAGACAGCGTGCTGTTTGCCGAGCCGCCACAGCCTTTACGGCGCGTGTTTTTGCGCCGTAAAGGCTTGATCTTGCTGCGCCCGCTCAACGCGGGTCGGAGAAGACTCCCGCGAAAAGCGACATGCGGATGGTTCTGGCGCTTTTAACTTCGCTACGCTCGTTTTCCTCCTTCTGGCACGGCATAGCCCGCAAGCGGTCTCTGCTCGCGCTGCGTGCGTCGGTTGACATCAAAAGTACATAAAATTCCCGCGGGCGAAACCCGCCGTTTTCAAATCAGTGAATCATCAGATTACAATATTTTCCATTGGAAATTTGTTTTATCGGAAAATAAAATCCATCTTTGCATCGTTATTGATAGAGAACAATAAAAAACAAGATGAAAAAACTGCTCATAACCGCTTTCGCGCTGCTGGCCTTCGCCGCCGGAAGCCAGGCACAGACAAACAACAAAAACGCAAAGAATATGAAAACGATCGCATTGACCAAAGCCGACTTTCTGAAGAAGGTCGCCGACTATGAAAAAAATCCCGAGGAGTGGAAATACCTCGGTGACAAACCCGCCCTGATCGACTTCTACGCCTCGTGGTGCGGTCCCTGCAAGGCCCTCGCACCGGTGCTCGAAGAACTGGCCGCCGAATACGGGGACCGGATCTACATCTACAAGATCAACACCGAGGAGGAGCAGGAGCTTGCCGCGGCGTTCGGCATCCGCTCGATCCCCACGCTGCTGTTCATCCCGATGGAAGGCAAACCCCAGATGGCCCAGGGCGCCCTGCCCAAGGCTTCGCTCAAGGAGGCCATCGACAAAGTGATGCTGGGTAAATAATGGCGCTGACGGTCGACGCCCTGCTATGCCCGCAGAACCACCGTTGCCCGCTGATCCCGATCTGCCCCGCGGGCGCGATCTCGCAGGAGGGGAACTCCCTTCCGCGGATCGACCCCGGAAAATGCATCGAATGCGGCAAATGCGTGAAACGCTGCGGCATACAGGCGGTATATAAAGCGAAGGAACATGGACAAACTTTGTAAGATCCGCGACCTTCAGCGCGCCGTGCACCAGTTCGAAAGCGCGTTCGAAAAACGCTACGGCATCTGCCTGAACGAGGGCATGACGCTGTGCAGCCTCTCGAAAACCGGGCGTCTCTGCCCGGGAGAGCTGGGAGAACTGCTGGGACTCACGCCGTCGAACACCTCGAAAGTGCTCCGCTCGGTGGAACAGAAAGGACTGGTGACCCGCGAACTCTGCAACGAAGACCGGCGCCAGATGTACTACTCACTCACGCAACAAGGACGCGAACTGCTCGCTTCGGTCAGCTGCCGGGAGGTGGAAACACCCGAAATCCTGCGCGACTGGCTCTGCGGGTAGCACGTGACGCAACCAAACACAGCAACGGCTGTCCTTCCGGGGACAGCCGTTTGTCGTTTCGGGACGGCAGGAGCGCTATTCGAGAAAATGGTTCTCGTCGTTGAAGGCCGCAGCGAATTCGCTCAACGACTTGAGGTGGCGGCGCTGCATCGCGACGGCCCCCTCCTCGTCCTTCTCGCGGACGCAGCGCAGCAGTTCGCGATGCTCGAAATAGACCTCCTCCTGCGGAACCGTGCAGACACGGTAACGCTGGTAATAACGCAGCACGTCGGGCGTGATGACCAGCAGCATCGACGCGATCACCGGATTGTGCGCCCCGCGGGCCAGCGCCTGGTGGTAGGCGAAGTCCTTCGAGACACGCTCCTCGGTATAGAATTTCGCCTCGCACTCCTCCAGCGCCCGTTCGATGTTCTCCAGATCCTCCGCCGTACGGTTGCGGGCGCAGAGCTTGATGGCCTCGATTTCGAGCAGCACACGCACGTAGACCAGCGACGCGAAGTCGTACTGTCTGATCTGAAGCGCGTCGGTGATCATGCGTTCGAGCACCTGCATCTTCTCCTGGGCGACCACCGTGCCGCTCTGGGGGAAGGTCTGGACGATGCCGTAAAATTCGAGTTTCTGAAACGCCGCACGCACATGGGCGCGGCCGACGCCCAACATGTCGGCCAGCCGCCGCTCGGCCGGGAGGCGTTCGCCCGGCTGCAAACGTCCGGAATAAAGCTCATTCTTGATGTATTTCAGGACGGTTTCCACCTGTTTGATGTTCGGCGAGTTGTTCATGGGTTATTCTTTTGCAGCACAAAGATCGCAAAAAAACCAATCAAACCAAACAATTCCGGCAATTTCGTGAACGTCCCGCAGATTCCGCTCCGCAAAGTCCCCGCCTCCGGGAAAAGCCGAAAGGCCGGATACGGGCCGCACGGCGTCCCGGAGCGCATTTTACATTTTTCAACCAGAAACCGGGTCGAAACCTATATTTTTTCCCGATTCCAGCCGAATGTCTGATAAATTATCGCCAAATATTGGATTTTAATTAAATTTTCCTAAATTTGTAAAAAGTGAACCAGACCGTAAGCTCATGGCAAAACGAGAACTCTTACTCGGAGACGAAGCCCTCGCACTGGGGGCGCTCCACGCGGGACTGTCGGGTGTCTATGCCTATCCGGGCACACCCTCGACCGAAATCACGGAATACATCCAGCAGCATCCCCTGGCTGCGCAGCGCAACGTGCACCGCACGTGGTCGTCGAACGAAAAGACGGCCATGGAGGAGGCGCTCGGCATGTCGTTCGCCGGCAAGCGCGCGCTGGTCTGCATGAAACACGTGGGGCTGAACGTGGCGGCCGACGCCTTCGTCAACTCGGCGATGACCGGAGCCAACGGCGGACTGGTGGTCGTGGCAGCCGACGACCCCTCGATGCACTCGTCGCAGAACGAACAGGATTCGCGCTTCTACGGGAAATTCGCCCTCGTGCCGACCTTCGAGCCTGCGGACCAGCAGGAGGCATACGACATGGCGAAGGCCGCCTTCGACCTCTCGGAGCGGTTCCGGATTCCGGTGCTGATGCGCCTGACGACCCGCATGGCCCATTCGCGGGCCGTCGTCGAGACGGGCGAGGCGCGCGCCGAAAACCCGTTGAGCCATCCCGAACAGCCCCGCCAGTGGGTGCTGATGCCGGGAAACTCGCGCGTGCGATACCAGACGCTGCTGGAGGATTACGCCCGGCTGGAAGAGGAGTCCGCCGCCAGCCCGTTCAACGCCTATACGGAGGGTCCGGACAAACGGCTGGGCATCGTCGCCTGCGGCATCGCACACAACTACCTGATGGAGAACTACCCCGACGGATGTCCGCACCCGGTGCTGAAAATCGCGCAGTACCCGCTGCCCCGCACGCTGGTGCGCCGTATCGCCGCCGAGTGCGGCACGCTGCTGATCCTCGAAGAGGGCCAGCCCGTCGTGGAAGAGATCGTCCGGGGCGTACTGACCAATCCCGTGGCGATCCGCGGACGCCTGACCGGCGAACTGCCCCGCACCGGGGAGCTGACGCCCGACAGCGTGCGCGCGGCCCTCGGCATGGCGCCCCGCCGGACGCACGCCGCAAACGGAATCGTCGTACCCCGCCCGCCCGCGCTCTGCCAGGGATGCGGACACCGCGACATGTACACGGCCCTGACAGAGGTGATCCGCGAGGAATACCCCGCGGGCAAGGTTTTCAGCGACATCGGCTGCTACACGCTGGGGTGGCTGGCGCCGCTGCACGCCATCGACACATGCGTCGACATGGGGGCCTCGATCACCATGGCCAAAGGCGCCGCCGACGCCGGACAGCACCCTTCGGTGGCCGTGATCGGCGACTCGACCTTCACCCATTCGGGCATGACGGGCCTGCTGGACGCCGTGAACGAGCGCGCGGACATCACGGTCATCATCTCGGACAACCTCACGACGGGCATGACCGGCGGACAGGATTCGGCCGGAACGGGCCGTCTGGAACAGATCTGCGCCGGCATCGGCGTCGATCCCGCACATATCCGCACGGTCGTGCCCCTGCCCAAGAACCGCGAGGAGATGAAGGCCGTGATCCGCGAGGAGATCGCCCACCGGGGCGTCTCGGTGATCATCCCGCGAAGAGAATGTATCCAGACCGCAAAGCGACACAACGCTGCTAAAAAGTAAAGGCTTATGAAACGCGACATCATACTCTCGGGCGTAGGAGGCCAGGGAATCCTCTCGATCGCCGCCGTCATCGGACGGGCCGCCCTCGAAGACGGGCTTCACATCAAGCAGGCCGAGGTCCACGGCATGAGCCAGCGCGGCGGCGACGTGCAGTCGAACCTGCGCATCTCGTCGTCGGCCATCCGTTCGGATCTCATTCCGCGCGGCGCGGCCGATCTCATCGTCTCGATGGAGCCGATGGAGGCGCTGCGCTACCTGCCGTGGCTCGCCGACGACGGATGGGTAATCACCGGCATCACGCCGCTGATCAACATCCCGAACTACCCGGAGGGCGAGACCCTGCGGCGCGAACTGGAAAAACTCCCGCACGCCGTAGTCCTCGACGCCGACGCCGTCGCCAAAGCCGCCATGGCGCCCCGCTCGGCCAATATGGCGCTGCTGGGAGCCGCCGCGCCGCTGCTCGGAATCGACGCCGCGAAACTGGAGTCCGGCATCCGCGCCATCTTCGCCCGCAAGGGCGGGCAGGTCGTCGAAACGAATCTCGCGGCGTTCCGCGCCGGCTACGAAGCGGCCCAAAAACAGACAAAGCCATGAAAATACCGTTCGACAGGTCCTGCCTGCGCTCCGCGCTGGAGCGGATGGACATAGCCGACATCGCGCAGGCCACGATCCGCCAGTCGGGCGACATCGCCCGCACGATGGAGCGCGACACGGGCGTGGAGTTCCTCCACCTCGAAATGGGCGTGCCGGGGCTGCCGCCCGAACGGGCGGGCGTCGAGGCCGAATGCGCAGCCTTGCAGGCGGGCGTCGCGTCGCAGTATCCCAACATGTTCGGCATTCCGGAACTCAAGACGCAGGCGTCGCGCTTCCTGAAAGCCTTCCTCGACGTGGAGGTGGCCCCCCGGGGCTGCATCCCCACCGTCGGGTCGATGCAGGGCAGCTTCACCACATTCCTGCTCTGCTCGCAGCTCGACCCGCAGCGGCGCAAAATCCTCTTCATCGACCCCGGATTCCCCGTGCAGCGCAGTCAGGTACGCATTCTCGGCATTCCCTCGGAGTCGTTCGACATCTACGATTACAGGGGCGAAAAGCTGGGGCCGAAGATCGAGAGCGTCCTCGCCGCAGGCGACGTGGCGGCCATCGTCTACTCGAACCCCAACAACCCGGCGTGGATCTGCCTCACGGAGGACGAGCTGCGCACGATCGGCGAGCTGGCCACGCGGTACGACGCCATCGTCATCGAGGACCTCGCCTACCTCTGCATGGATTTCCGCAAACCGTTGGGACGGCCTTTCGAAGCCCCCTACCAGGCTTCGGTGGCCCGCTACACGGACAATTACATCCTGCTGGTCTCCGGGTCGAAGATATTCAGCTACGCCGGGCAGCGAATCGCCGTGGCGGCGATCTCCGATGCGCTTTTCCGCCGCGAGTACCCCGCCCTGCGCCGGCGTTACAACATCGGACGGCTGGGCGACGCCTACGTACTGGTCTTTCTCTATGCGGCCTCATCCGGCACGAGCCATTCGGCGCAGCACGCCCTAGCGGCAATGTTCCGCGCGGCGGCCGACGGCGAACTGGACTTCGTGGGCGAAGCCTCGGAGTACGCCCGGCGCGCCCGGCTGACCAAGGAGACGTTCCTCCGCCACGGATTCCGCATCGTCTACGACAAGGACCGCGACGAGCCGGTCAGCGACGGATTCTTCTACACGGTCGGCTACGGCGCGATGACCAGCGCCGAACTGTTGAGCGAGCTGCTGCTCTACGGCATCTGCGCCATCTCGCTCACCTCGACCGGCAGCCGCCAGAGCGGCATCCGCGTCTGCGTCTCGCAGATGAACCGCCCCGAACAGTTCGAAATGCTCGAAGAACGTTTAACCGCTTTTGCAGAAAATAACCGCTGACAACATGCACTACACGACTGCCGCGGAGGCGGTAAAACTCATCCGATCCAACGACAGCGTCTACATTCAGGGCAGCACCTCGATCCCCGAAGCGCTCGTGGCCGCAATGGCCGAACGGGGCGGCGAACTGGAGCATGTGACGGTCTATTCGGCCTTCGCCGTGGGAGCCTTCGACGCCCCCTACTGCCGCCCCGAATACAAGGAGTCGTTCCTCGTCAACAGCCTGTTCGTCGCCAACAACATCCGCAGGTGGCTGGCCGACGGCTACGGACAGACCATTCCGGCCTTCCTGGGCGAAATCCCCGCGCTGTTCCGCGACGGCACGCTGCCTCTCGACGTCGCACTCATCAACGTCTCGCCGCCCGACGCCGAAGGCTACTGCTCGTTCGGCGTCTCGGCCGATCTGGCGGTTTCCGCCGTGGAGTGCGCCAAGACCATCATCGCGCAGGTCAACCGGGCGATGCCCTACTCCTACGGCGACGCCGTGATCCACACCTCGCGCCTGGCGGCGGCCGTGGAGGTCGATTCTCCGCTGGTGGAGGTCCCGACGGCCGTGCCGAGCGAAACGGAACGGAAAATCGGCAGCTACATCGCCGAACTGATTCCCGACGGGGCGACGTTGCAGATCGGCGTGGGCGGCATTCCGAACGCCGTACTGGCGGCCCTCGGCGGCCACCGGCATCTGGGACTGCACACCGAGGCGATGACCGACGGCGTGCTGCCGCTGCTGGAAAGCGGCGTGATCGACAACTCGCAGAAAGCGGTGATGCCCGGCGTGACGGTGGCCTCGCTGGCCCTCGGCTCGCGCCGGCTGTACGACTACATGGACTACCGCAAAGACCTCGTGATGAAGGACGTGGCATGGACCAACGACCCGTTCCGCATCCGGCAAAACCCGAAGGTCATGGCCATCAATTCGGCCGTGGAGGTGGACCTCACGGGGCAGGTGTGCGCCGACTCGGTCGGAATGCGCATCATCTCGGGCGTGGGCGGCCAGCACGATTTCATGTACGGCGGGGCGCTGTCCGAAGGCGGCAAGACCTTCATCGCCATCCCCTCGACCACACCCAAGGGCGAATCGAAGATCAGGGCGCTGCTGTCGCCCGGCGCGGGCGTCGTCACGACGCGCCACATGGTCCAGCACGTCGTCACCGAATACGGCGTGGCGCACCTGCGGGGCCGCAACCTCGCAGAACGCGCCCGGGCGCTGATAGCCGTGGCGCACCCCTCGGTCCGCGAGGAGCTGGAACGCGCCGCAGCCGAACGCTTCGGCTATTCGTTCCTGCGCCTCAAAGCATAAACCCCCGCCCGGTCCCCGAAAAGACCGGGCGGGCCTTTTTACCGATAGGCAGATATTCCGCAATCACCTCTTTTTCGCCCCCGACGGCCGCCGCACGACCGGCGTGATCCGTCATGCGCCCGGGGAACCGGGAACCGCCCCCGCGAAGCGGCTGCGGCCCGAAGGCTCGGAACACGCGGTGGCCGTCCGGGACACAGATGCGCCATAACAGCCGCGAATACGCCGGCGTCTCGCTCGACATCCCGATCTTCAACCGCCGTGCCGCGCGCAACGACATCAGCAAGGCGCAGCTCGCCGTGCGCAGCCAGCAGCTCGCCGTCACCCAAACCGTGCAGGCCAAATACGAGTTCGTTTTCCGTCGAAGATTCCCGATTTCCACCGCGGGAAGCCGTTGCAACTCTGAAAACGGGAGATTCTGATAAACGAATTCAAACAAAAAGGGTGACCTAAAACGGTCACCCTCGCTGCTACCCGGAACATCAAGTTCCTGAATAATCCGGGCGGCTGCCGGATTGAATCCCGGACCTTCTCCGGCAGAAAAGTCCTTCGTGCGTCACTGATGATCTGTGTTTATCCCAGCAATACAAAAGTAGACAAATTATCCCAACCCACAATAGGTAGAGCGTTTTTGTAATAAGGCTCGACCAAAATGTCATACCCCGAAAAGGCAAAATAATACGCCCGGACGCATACGGACCACTTTTCGTTCTGCAAAAAAGCGGCAATCCGGAAAATTTGACCTACTTTTGCAACGGTTTCAACAGTTGAAGGAATGGAATGGCTTAAAGAATTGTTCGTCGAGCACTCGGCTTTGCAGGCCGTCGTGGTGGTTTCGCTCATCTCGACGATCGGTATCGGACTGGGAAAGATCCGCTTTTTCGGAATCTCGCTCGGAACGGCCTTCATCTTCTTCGTGGGCATTCTGGCCGGGCATTTCGGGCTTTCGCTCGACCCGGCGATGCTGACCTATGCCGAGAGTTTCGGACTGGTGATCTTCGTCTACGCCCTCGGCCTTCAGGTGGGGCCGGGCTTCTTCAGTTCGATGCGCGCCGACGGACTGCGGCTCGTCTCGCCCGCCATCGCCATCGTGCTGCTCGGAACGGCCCTGGCCATGGCGATGAGCTACGCCTTCGGAGTCTCGATGCCCGACATGTCGGGCATTCTGTGCGGCGCGACGACCAACACCCCGGCGCTGGGCGCCGCGCAGCAGACACTGCAACAAATGGGCATCGACGCCAACGGAGCGGCGTTGAGCTGCGCCGTGGCCTACCCGCTGGGCGTCGTAGGCGTAATTCTGGCCGTGGTCTTCCTGCGCAAGCTCTTCGTGCGTCCCTGCGACATGCCGGGACCCGACGCCGAACACCGCAAGAACGTCTTCATCGCCAGCTACCACCTCACCAATCCCGCGGTCTTCGGCAAGAGCGTCCACGAAATCGCGACGCAGAGCCACCACCATTTCGTCATTTCGCGCCTGTGGCGCGACGGGCGGGTTTCGATCCCCACCTCGGACAAGACCCTACAGGAGAACGACCTGATCCTGGTCATCACCACGCCCGGCGAGGCCGACGCCCTGCGGCTGATCTTCGGCGAGCAGGAGACCAAGGACTGGAACACGGAAAATATCGACTGGAACTCCGTCGACAGCCAGCTCATCTCGCAGCGCATCCTCGTGACACGCCCCGAAATCAACGGCAAGAAACTCTCGCAGTTGCGCCTGCGGAACACCTACGGCATCAACATCAGCCGCGTGTACCGCTCGGGCGTGCAGCTGCTGGCCACCCCCGACCTGCGTTTGCAGCTGGGCGACCGTCTGACCGTGGTGGGCGAAGCGGAGGCGATCCGCAACGTCGAGAAAATCCTCGGCAACGCCGTCAAGAGCCTCAACGAACCCAACCTCGCGGCGGTGTTCATCGGCCTGATCCTCGGCCTCACGCTGGGAAGCATTCCCGTGGCGATCCCCGGGATTTCGATTCCCGTGAAACTGGGACTCGCAGGCGGCCCGATCATCGTCGGCATCCTGATCGGCACGTTCGGCCCCCGGCTCCACATGATCACCTACACCACCCAGAGCGCCAACCTGATGCTGCGCGCACTGGGCCTTTCGATGTACCTCGCATGCCTCGGGCTGGATGCCGGAACCCACTTCTTCGAGACCGTCATGCGCCCCGAGGGGGCCTTGTGGCTCGGCATCGGATTCGCCCTGACGTTCGTGCCGGTGGTGCTGGTGGGGCTGTTCGCCCTGCGGGTGCTGAAGGTCGACTTCGGATCGGTCTCGGGACTGCTGTGCGGCAGCATGGCCAACCCGATGGCGCTCAACTACGTGAACGACACGATCGAAGGCGACAACCCCTCCGTATCCTACGCCACGGTCTATCCCGTGTGCATGTTCCTGCGCGTGATCATCATTCAGGTGATGCTGATGCTGGTGCTTTAGCCTCCTCCGGGGCGGGCTGTTCCGCCTGCGGCCTTTGCGGGGCGGCCGGCCGGGATGCATGCAGGGGCGGCGCATTTTGCGGGGCGGCCTGTGAGGAGGCCTGCGGTGACGCCTGCGGGGGTGTCTGCGAGGGTGTCTGCGCGTTTGGAAAAAAGGCATTGCGCAGCGAGGCGACGTCCTCCCCCGACGGATTCTGAAAGACCCGCAACCCGAATTCGGGAATCACGGCCAGCACATGATCGAAGACATCCGACTGAATCCCCTCGTAATCCACCCACACGACCGTATCGGTAAAGAAATAGAGCTGCATCGGAAGCCCCGTTTCGGTGGGCTGCAACTGCCGCACCATCAGCGTCATATCCTTGTTCACCGGAACCTCGTTCCGAAGGTAGCGGACCAGATAGGCCCGGAAAACCCCGAGGTTGGTCTGATGCAGGCCGTTGATCCGCCGTTCCCCGGAGCCGATGCCGTGCGCGGCGTTGTACTCCTCGACGCGGCGTTCGGTCTGATCGACGTAGTCGCGGATCAGGTCGATCGTACGGTAGTGGTCCAGCATCTCGGGGGTGCAGAAACGCACGCTCGTCATGTCGATCGCCACGGAGCGCATCACGCGCCGCCCGCCCGAAAGCTGCATGGCGTGCCAGTTGGTGAACGAATCGGTCGTCAGCAGGTAGGGCGGCAGCATGACGAGCGTGTTGTCCCAATTGCGGATCTTGACCGTCGTGAGCGACACCTCCTCGACGTTGCCGTCGGCCCCGTACTTGGGGATCGAAATCCAGTCTCCGACCTTGAGCATGTCGTTGGCCGCGAGCTGAATGCCCGAAACGAAGCCGAGGATGCTGTCACGGAAAATCAGCATCAGCACGGCCGCCGAGGCGCCCAGTCCCGTCAGCAGGATGGCGGGCGACTTGTCGAGCAGGATCGAAACAATCAGAATCGTGCAGATCAGCAGCGCAATGCCCTGCGCCGTCTGCCGCAGGCCCTTGATGGGTTTGTTCTGCCAGGCGGGACGCGCCGCAGCGATGTGGAAGGCAGCATAGAGCAGGGCGTTGACGAAGCGGAAAACCGAAAAGACGATATAGGCCTCCATGAACCGCAGGACGATGACGCGCCCGGTGGATTTCTCCTCGAAGACCACCGGGAGCACGACGGCCAGCAGAATGGCGCTCAAAATATGACACATGCGCCGGAGAACCGGAACGCTGAAAAGCGTGTCGTCCCACTTGGCCCGGGTGCGCTCCACGAGTTTCCGCACCCCGTGTACGATGCCCAGTTGCAGCAGCAGGTCGAAAACCACGGCGGCCAGCACCACGAGCACGAAAGCCGCCCAGCGGTCGAGCGCATCGCCGGTGGCCGAAGTCAGGCCCAGCCATTCGAGCAGGGCGTGCGTCCAACGTTTCAGAAGTGTCTGCATACCCGTACCCGCATCAACTTTCGGGCCTCAACCGCAGCGGCGGCCGAAAAACCGGAAACGACGCCGGCGCGGACAACGGAATCACCCGAGAATCAATCCGGCTTCGCCTTCGAAGTTGGGTGTGAAAACACCCTGTCCGAGGTTTTCGCGGATTTCGTCCGGGGACCAGAAACGCCCGCCGTCAAGCTCCCCGCTCGGACGGATCTCGCCGTCGTAGACCGTGCGGAAGACATGGACCAGTTCGTATTCGCGTTCCGAGCGGAACGGATAGACCGCAACCGCCCCGGGCACGAAATCCGTGATGCCCAGCTCCTCGCGCACCTCGCGCCGCAGGGCTTCGGCGATCGTCTCGCCGTAGTCCACATGGCCGCCCACGGCCGTGTCCCACCGTCCGGGCTGAATGTCCTTCCAGGCGGGGCGTTTCTGCAAATAGAGTTCGCCGCGCGAATTGAAAACATGGAGGTGCACCACCGGGTGCAGGAGCATCGACCCGCCGTGGCACTCGCCGCGCGTGGCTTTGCCGACGACGTTCCCCGCCGCGTCGACCACGGGAAAGATCTCTTCGCTGTTATCGCTGTTCATGCCGGGGATATTTACGGATGTAGATCATGGCGGCCGTCATCCCCAGCAGCACGAAAGCCGCGCCGGGAAGCGCCGTATATTCATAGCCAAGCCCGTGCCCGATCGGCAGGCCGCCGACGTAGGCCCCCAGGGCGTTGCCCAGGTTGAAAGCCACCTGCACGAGCGCCGCGCCGAGCATCTCGCCGCCGCGCGAATTTTCGAGGATCAGCAGTTGCTGGGGCGACGATACGCAGAAGAGGCAGGCCGTAGTCAGACACATCAGCGCCAGCGAAAGATAGCGGACATGCGCCCCGAAGAAGATGCCGACGAGCGCCAGACAGGCCGTGCCGAGCGTGAAACGCACAACCCGCTCGGGCGTGAACCGGTCGGCATAGTGACCGCCGACGATATTGCCCGCAAACATGCCGAAACCGGCCAGCATGACGATCAGCGTCAGGTCCTCGGAACGGAACCCCGAGGTGTGGACCATCAGCGGGCTGACGTAGCTGTACCAACAGAAGATGCCGCCGTTGCCCAGCATCACCGACGCCAGCACCAGCCACGGAGCGGCGCTTTTCAGAAACCGGAACTGCCCCTTCATCCCCGTATCGGGCAGCGCGGGCAGAGCCGGAACCCACAATTTCACGAGCAGCATGGCCACGGCTCCCCACACGGCGACGATCCCGAACGTGGCGCGCCACGTCACGACGCCGCTGATATAGGTTCCCAGCGGCACGCCGAAGAGGTTGGCGACGGTCATGCCCACGACCATGATCGACACGGCCTCGGCCCGCCGGCCCTTGTCGGCGACGCGCTCGGCGACGATCGACCCCACGCCGAAGAAGGCCCCGTGGGGAAGTCCCGAGACGAAACGCATGGCCAGCAGGGTCCAGTAGTTCGGCGAAAGCGCCGCACAGGCGTTGCCGAGAATGATCAGGCCCGTGAGGGCCAGCAGGATGTGTTTCAGCGGCCGCGTGCGGGCCACCAGCACCGTGAGGGGCGCCCCGAAGCAGACGCCCAGCGCATAGGCGGAGATCAGGTGCCCCGCTTCGGGGATCGAGACGCCGAGGCTGCGGGCGATGTCGGGCAGAATGCCCATCATCACGAACTCCGCCATACCGAGCGCCAACGTCCCGAATGCCAGGGCGATCAGACTTTTCTTCATGGGAAAACAGACATTAACGGCTAACCGGCTGCAAAAATAGCACAAAAAAGGTGAAAAGTTTTTGCGTCTTTTCACCTTTTTCCAATTTTTCAGAGCTTGGGTCCCGATTCCCGAGGCTGGCCCACCTCGAAGCCCAGCGCCCGCATCCACTCCACGGTGGCGGCATCGACCTGATCGTTGCGGTCGGCCCAGCGGCGCTCCTCGATCAGCTGCTTCTTGCGCTCCTCGAGGGCTTTCAGAAGCGGGAAATCCGGATGTGCGAGATGCGACTTCTCCTCGCGCTGCGAGGGCCGGACCCTGCGGTCGAAAACCGCCCCCTGCGTCGGACGCCGCGCGCCCTCCCACTTGAACCCCTTGAGGTAAAGCTCCTGATCGGCGGGAATCTTGTCCATCGGATAGATGTTCCAGTCGGGGTCCTTGCGGTAGACGATCGTCACGACCTGTTTGTCCTCGATATAGAACGAACAGTCGCCGCTCTCGATGACGCCCATGCCCGTGATCTGGGGCGGCTCGCCGTCCTGCATGTAGTAGATCGTCTGGGCATTGCCGTTCACGTCGTTGCGGTAGATCTGATTGTCGCGGAACCACGCCGTCATCTGCTTGCCCGCCACCTGGTTGTAATGGACCGTGTCGAGCTGGGAGACCATCATCGGAGTGCCGATGAACTCGGCGCGCGTGATCTGCTGGTTCTCGGTGAATATGTCCATCACGTCGGAGGTGATCTGGTTGCCCTGGTTCCACAGCACGGGATTGATGTAGAGGTGGATCGTCGAATCGGTGCTGATGGCCGTCATCGAATCGCATACGGCCTGGAAATCGGAACGGAAAATGCGCACATTGCGGAAACCCTTCATCAGGCGGTAAACCGAGTCGGCAGAGTCGGTGAGCGAATCGACCGAGTCGGCCGGAATCCGCATCGCCAGCGAGTCGGCGGCCAGCGAATCGGCCATCTGCAACAGCAGCGAATCCATCTCCCGGTCGTTGCGGGCGATCAGCGAGTCGATCTCGCGCAGGGCCGTGGAATCGACCGGAATCACCTTGCCTTTGCGGGCGGCGCGGGCCTGACGGGCGCGGAGTTTCGACTCGGCCTTGAGTTTGCGCGCAGCGAGACGCCGCTCCTCCCGCTCCTTCTGGGCCAGCAGTTTGGCCGTCGTCTTATCCTGGCGTTTTTTGGCGATCTCCTCCAGTTTTTCCTTCCTGGCCTTGGCCGCAGCGGCTTTTTGGGCCGCCTTCAACTTGGCGGCCTGCTCCTTGAGGTAGGCTTTCCGGGCATCGCCGACCAGCGTGTCGAGCGGATCGACGGCCGGAACGGCCAGCGAATCCGGGACGGAAACGCCCAGCAGCGAATCGGGGACCTCCCGCCGGGCCAGCGAATCCGGCCCTGCGGCGTCTTCCGGCGAACCGGGACCGACGGCCGGAACGCGGGGACTTCCGAGCGAATCCGCCGCAGGACGGCCTTCGGGAAGCTCCCCGGCCGGGTGGTGCGGCGTCCCGAGAAGGGCGGAATCGGTTTTCAGACGCGCCAGCGAATCGGCTTTGGCCGCAGCGGCGGCCCGGCGCAGTGCGTTTTCATTGATCGTGAAGAGGTACATCGAATCGGCGCGCATGAAAAGCGAGTCGCCCTGCGAAAGGTCGTAACTCACCACCGCGGGCCGGCGCGTGAGGAACGCATTTCCCGGCTCCTTCCAGTACTCGCCGTAGTCGCCGAAGGCGATCACCTTGTGTTCGGCGTCGTCCAGCTGCAAATCACGCCGCAGGATCACATGGTCCTCGGCGCGGTAGTAATGGAGGCTGTCGCTCCAGATCTCCTGCTTTTCGGTCAGGATATAGCCGTTGCGCGTCACGATGTAGAGCGTATCGGCCTTGTCGTAGGAACCGCGGTCGGCATAGAGGTAGTCGCCGTCCTTGTTCCAGATGTTGGTGCGGTCGAAGAAAAAGGCGTTGTCGGTAGCCATGTTGTAAACCACCGAATCGCCCTTGAGTTCGTATTCGTCATTGCGCATTTCGACGCGGTCGACGGCGATCAGCTCCTTCGTGTCGGCATAGTAGTAGCCGCGGACCGATTCGAGCAGGTTCTCGCGGTTGAGCATCACCCCGCCGTCGGCGAATTCGCCGATGTTCTTCTTCGTGTTGAACAGGAATTTATAGGTGTAGAGCGTGGCGTCGCCGTCGACGACCTTGACGATGTCGGAGTAGACCCGCGCCTCGTTCAGCTCGCCGTCGTACTCGGCCCGGTCACCGTAAATGTAGGTCGTATTCTTGTTGATGAGCACGTTGCCGAAAAACTCGATGCGCATGTCCGAGTAACGCACGGCCGAGTCGCACGTGATGACGGCGCCGTTGTGCTGTGCGGCGAAGTTCCCCACCAGGAAAACCACCGAATCGCCCGGGGCGATGGGGCCCATCAGGTCCGACTTGAGGTCGATGAGCTTTTTCTCGCCCTCCGGCTCCGGCGCCTGCATGCCGCTGCGCGCCGCGACCACGGCGGCGGCCAGCACCACTACGGCTATGGACAAGAGCCTGCGCACGGCCTATTTCACCCAATGTTTGTTCTCGAACTCCCCGTTGCGGAATTCGGGCGAGATGTAGACGTACATGCCGTCGATCTTCTTCGAAAGCCACTCCTTGAAGACCCGCTCCTGCTTGTCCTGCAAGGCCATCTCTTCGAGCCGCAGGTAGTCCTCGTTGAGCGAAGCCGTATGCGTGGGGATCACCTCAACCAGCTTGACGATCTTGGCCATCTGGTTGCCGAGCATGTCTTCGGTGAGGTAGGCCTCCGAAATCTCGCCGGGTTTGAGCCGGTTCAGGGCGTTGTAGTCATCGAGGCTCTTGAAACGGCCGAAGTCCTCCTTGAGGAATTTCGTGACGGTCAGCTTGGCGTCGAAGGCGTTGAAACGCTCCAGGATGTCGTGGTTCGAGACGATGCCGCCGTTCATCTTCGACTGCGCGTCGTCCGAATAGAGCAGCGCAGCCCTCTCGAAGGTGATCGAATCCTTGCGGATCACCTTCACCAGACTGTCGAGCGTATTGAGCGAACCGCCCAGCTCCTCGGTCGTGTAGACCGGACGCAGCAGGATGTGGCGGAAATGATAGAGCCGGCCGCGCTTGTCCAGAAGCTGGATGATGTGGAAGCCGAACTGCGACTCGACCACCTCGGAAATCTGGCCGGGGCGCATCTTCTCCAGCGCCGCGCCGAATGCGGGGTCGAGCTGTTCGAGCGTCGAGGGGTCCATCTCGCCGCCGCGCATCATCGTGCCGGGGTCCTGCGAATACATGCGGGCGAGGTTTTCGAACTTGGCCTTGCCCGTGATCACGCGTTCGCGCATGTCGATCAGCCGTTCGCGCGTACGCTGCTTGGCGGCGGTCATCGACTTGGGAAACTTGGTGATCTGCGCATAGACATACTGGTCGGCGACGAGCGGCAGGCTGTCCTTCGAGATCGACTTGTAGAAACGCTCCACCTCGCCCGGAATCACCGACACTTTGTCGACCACCTCGGTCTGCATGGAGTTGGCATAGGCCTGCTCCTCGTAACGCTGGCGCATGATCTCGCGGATGTTGAAGATCGGCATGTGGTGCTTGGCTTCGAGCTGGGGGATCGAGCCTTCGGCCTCGACCATCTGCTGCACCTGCTCCTCGACGCGCGCCATGATGTCGGCGTCGTTGACCTTCACCGAGTCGATCTGGGCCTGGTTGTAGAGCAGCTTCTGGGTCATCAGCGCTTCGAGCGCCTCGTTCATCGGGTCGCGGTCGGAAGTGTAACCCTCCTGACGGCGCTGTTCCGTCAGCTGGCGCGCATAGTCGTCCACCTCGGAGTAGAGGATCGACGATCCGCCCACCACGGCCACCACCTTGTCGAGCATCACCTGTCGTTTCTGCGCAAGGGCGCCTGCGAACAACAGGGCGAGCGCCGCGGCCATCATAGCTTTTTTCAACATCTTGGTTTCGTTTATCGTTTTATTTTTATTCGTCTTTCTTCGGTTTCTCGTCGGCGAAAATCTTCACCTCGCCCATCTCCGCGGCCCGGGCGCAAAGCTCCTCCTCGTGCGCGCGGATGATCTCGCCCTTGCGCTGGTTGAACAGGATGCGGCGAATCGTTCCGCGCAGCCGTTCGAGCGGAATCGGCTCGCCCTCGCGCAGCACCGCATCAATCTGGAAATAATAGTGCGCATGGCTGTCGCGCATCTCCTGCACGGCAGCAGTCGCCAGCACCGAATCATAGCTCTGCGAACGCAGCGTCGGGAGGTAGCTCAAGAACTCCGGGAAATCAATCCACTGGTCGCGGAAATCGTCCACCGTGAAATCGTTCTTCTCACAGATATCCCTGAAATCCTGCTGCTGCGCCTCCGACCTGGCCCCCATCAGCGTCTTGAGCTTCGCGGCCTGCCGGTACCCCTCGCCGAAACGGACGATGCGCCCCTTGACGATCGTGCGGTCGAGTTTGAAATCGGCCTTGTGAGCGTTGTAATAGGCCGCAATCTCGTCGGCGGTGAACACCGTGTCGATCGAACGGTCGACGTAATGCTGGTCCAGCTGGCGGATCAGCAACGCCTGGCGGTACTCCTCCACCATCTTGTCGATGTCGCCCGCCGAAGAGGAAAAGAGCGTCTCCGCCTCCTGGAGCTTGAGCTGCTTGAGCACCCAGCGGTCGATGTAAACCTTCATAAAGGCCGCGCTGTCGTCGCCCGAAAGCCCCTGCGGGACCACCGACCGCACGTCGCCCAGCCGCAGGTCCTTGCCGCCGGCCCGCGCAATGGTCGTGTCGCCGGCAAAATAACGCGGTAGCTCCCGGCAACCCGCCAGCAGCAGCACACCCGCCGCGACCGCTATTTTCGCTCGCAAATTCATATTCCGAAGGGCAAAGATACGTTTTTTACTTGTAAGTAACGCAGTGCGCAGCCGGATTATTACGCCGCGGACGGATTTTTCTCCGCCTCCTTCATGCGCCGCAGCGCGCGCAGCATCATATAGCCCGACACGGCGGAGAGCGCCAGCGCCGCGATGTAAATCAGCACGTAAAGCGTCCGGCTGCCCACCAGGTCGATCAGCAGCGCATTGCCGTGCCCGGTGGCCAGCGCCAGATAGGCCACGGCGTTGTTCAGCGCATGGAGAATCATCACCGACCACAGCGAATCGGTCGCCAGGTAAACGTAGCCGAGCACCAGGCCGATGACCGTGGCGTTGATCACCTGCACGGGCTGGCCGTGGAGCACGCCGAAGAAGAGCGACGAGACGAGCCATGCGGTCGTCACGCCGAACTTACCGCGCAGCGACCCCAGCACGACGCCGCGGCAGATCAGCTCCTCGAAGATCGGAGCGAAGATCACCAGCGAGAGGATGGTCCAGAATCCGCGGCCCACTTCGAGCGACAGTTCGGGCATCAGCCGCAGCAGCGGTTCGAGCACCACGCCGACGGCGAACATCAGCACGAAGGCCCACAGCAACAGCGCGGGATTCAGCCCCCGGGCCGAGAAACGCGCCCACGGACCGCTACCGCCGCGCGCGCGGCGGTAGCAGAGGATGCCGGCAAGCGTGATCGACATCGAGCAGAAATAGAGCGCCGCCATCACCTTGCCCAGCGCAGCCGGCTCCAGCGATTTGAAATCAAGCCCGTGCCCGGCGAAAAGCAGGAAGACCATCGCTGCGGTCCCCACGACGATCTGCGCCCCGAAGGCGATACCCAGCATGGCGAACAGGTCGCCCACGGTCGGGAATTTCCGGCGGCCCGGACGCAGCTCCGCCGCCGGGACTGCGGCCGGCTGTCCCGAAGCTGCGGACTCCGCCGCGGAAGCCGGCGATTTTTTTTCTTCCATAGTATCGTATAGCTATCAATTCATTCCGACCGTAAAGATAAGCATTTTTCCGCTACGGTTATGGATTTCCATTTAATTTCACTAAATTTGCCTGCTTATAAACCGAATTCAAACATGGCAAAGGTAATCGCATTGGCCAATCAGAAAGGCGGCGTGGGCAAGACCACGACAGCTATCAATTTAGCGGCTTCGCTGGCCCTGCTGGGCAAGAAAGTCCTGTTGCTGGACGCCGATCCGCAGGCGAACGCCACCTCGGGGCTGGGCTTCGACATCAACCTCGAAGGCATCTACGAGTGCATCGCCGGACAGAAACAGGCCGACGAAGTGCTTCTCCAAAGTCCCGACGTGAAAAACCTCTGGGTGCTGCCCTCGTCGATCGACCTGGTGGCCGCCGACACCGAACTGCCGAAGATGGAAAACGCCCACCACGTGATGAAACGCATCGTCGACTCGGTGCGCGGAAAGTTCGACTACATCTTCATCGACTGCTCGCCGTCGCTGGGCTACACCACGGTCAACATCCTCACGGCCGCCGACACGGTGCTGATCCCCGTGCAGTGCGAATACCTCGCCCTGGAAGGGCTTTCCAAACTGCTCAACACCATCCGCAAGGTCAAGGGCGGACTGAACCCCGGCCTCGACATCGAGGGCTTCCTGCTGACGATGTACATGCGCAACCGCCTGAACAACCAGGTGGTGAGCGAGGTCCGCGAGCACTTCGGCCCCCTGGCCTACGACACAATAATCCAGCGCAATATCCGTTTGGGAGAAGCGCCCTCGCACGGAAAACCCGTGATGCTCTACGACGCCGGGGCCGTCGGCTCGGAAAACTACCTGGCCCTGGCCCGGGAATTCCTGAAACGCAACCGCAAACGCAGCAAATAAACGAATACCGATATGAAACAGAAGGGATTAGGACGCGGACTCGACGCCATTTTCGGCAGCGATCCCGTGGATGCCAAGCTCAAACCGATGAGTCAGATGGCAGAAATCGAAATCGCCGACATCATACCCAACCCCACGCAGCCGCGCACGCAGTTCGACGAGGAGGCTCTGGACGAACTGGCCGACTCGATCCGCCAGCTGGGCGTCATCCAGCCCGTGACGGTGAAAAAGGGCGACGGAGGCAAATACGTCATCATCAGCGGCGAACGCCGCTGGCGGGCCGCGCAGCGGGCCGACCTGAAGACCCTCCCGGCCTATATCCGCGAGGTGGACGACGAGAACCTGCACGCCATGGCCCTCGTGGAGAACATCCAGCGGCAGGACCTCAACGCCATCGAAATCGCGCTGGGCATGCAGCGCCTGATCGACGAGTGCAACCTCACGCAGGACGCCCTGTCGGAGAAGGTGGGCAAGAAGCGTTCGTCGGTGTCGAACTACCTGCGCCTGCTGAAACTCCCCGACGAGGTGCAGCTCGCCCTCAAGGAGGGGCTGATCTCGATGGGACACGCCAAAGCCATCGCCGGGGCGCCCGCCGACCAGCAGCTGCGCGTGCTGAAAAGGTGCATCAAGAAAGGCCTCTCGGTCCGCCAGGTCGAGGAGCTGGTCCGCTCTCTCTCCGAAGCCCCGGGCAAAGAGGCACAGAATGTGGAGGACGAAGAGTATCCCGAAAGCTACCTGAAACTGGTCGAGCAGCTCGAAAAGTTCTTTTCGCAGGAAATTTCGATCAAACGCGCGAAAAACGGCGGCGGCAAAATCGTCATCGGCTTCACGGACGACAGGGACATCGAACAGTTCATCGAACGTTTTGCTAAACGCTCCTAATTAATATATGGTGACAATCCGGTTCAGACTCCTGCTCCTGGTCGCAGCCCTTTCGCTGGGACTGCCCGCCGGGGCGCAACTCCACCGCGGCGCACGCACGGTCGTCCGCGGCGGACTGCTCGAAAAACCGGATTCGCTCAAGGGCCGGCGCGATTCGCTGCGCCTGGCGGGCCTCGTACGGCAGATCGACTCGATCGCCGCCGCCGAATACGCCGCCGACTCGGCGGCCGTCGCGGACCTGCGCTCCGACGACCTGCATTACCTCGACTCGCTGGCCCTGGCGCGCTTCGACGCCGCACAGCGGGGCGTGGACACCACGACCAAACGCAAGGTCTACAAAAAAGGCTGGTTTATGAGCGACTCGATGTCGCTCTCGAAGGTGTGCTGGATTTCGACCGTGGTCCCCGGCTACGGACAGATTTACAACAAACAGTACTGGAAACTGCCGATCCTCTACGGACTGGTGGGAACCGGACTGGGACTGTACATCCACGAAAACAAGACCTACAAGCCGCTCAAGCGCCAGTTCGAGTCCTATACCGACGTGAACCTCTCGCGCACGCCCGAGCTGGACGCCCTCCAGTCCAAGATGATCCGCAGCAACACGCGGCGTCAGGTTTACCTGGGGATCACGATCGCCTCGTACATCTACTTCATCGGCGACGCGGCCGTGAGCTACTCGACCAACGACGTGTCGAGCGTCAAGAAGGCCACCACGCTGGCCTGCATCTTCCCCGGAGCGGGACAGATCTACAACAAAAGCTACTGGAAAGTGCCTTTCGTCATCGGCGGATTCGCCTCGATGATCTACTGCATCGACTGGAACAACCGCGGCTACCAACGTTTCAAAAAGGCCTACAATCTGTTGAGCGACTACGACCGCAATCCCGACAAATACCCCGACGGGCCGACCGACGAGTTCCACGGACGCTATTCGGCCTCGTTCATCCGCAACCTGCGCAACAACTACCGGCGCAACCGCGACCTCTGCATCATCCTCTCGGGTGCGCTGTACGTCCTGCAGATCGTCGATGCGCATGTCGACGCCCACCTCAAGGACTACGACATTTCGGACGACCTCTCGATGAACCTCGAACCGCTGGTCGACTACACCTACGTCCCCACCCTCGGGGGCAACCGCCCGGTGTTCGGCTTCAATTTGAGCCTAAAATTTTAGACGATGAAGAAACTCCTTACCATAGCGCTGCTCCTGGCCGTCGCCGCTTCGGCGTCGGCCCTCGACCGCAGCCCCCGCAAGAAGAAACGCGACAAGAAAGCCAAAACCGAAACCGTCGTCCCGGCGCCCGTTCCCGAGGCCGAACCGGTTCCCGTCCCCGAGCCGGAACCCGCCCCGGCCGAAGAACCCGTCGTCAACGACATGACGCTGGGATTCTCCCCCGAACAGACCGACTCGCTGCTGGCCGCATGGCGCGAACGCCAGCGGCAGGACGCGTTCAGCGAATTTTTCAAACAGTACATCCTGGAGGACTCCACCGAGGTGGCCGACAGCACGCCCGACTCGGTCTACTCCCGGCGGCTGCTCGACCTCGCGTCGCCGATCCAGTTCCCCTACAACAGCATCGTAAAGGGCTACATCAACCGCTACACCAACTCGCGCTACGGCACGATCAGCCGCATCCTCGGCATGTCGCAGTACTACTTCCCGATCATCGAGGAAGAGCTGCTCCGCGAAGGCCTTCCCGTCGAGCTGCGCGCGCTGCCGATCATCGAATCGGCGCTCTCCCCCACGGCGGTGTCGCCGATGGGCGCCGTCGGGCTGTGGCAGTTCATGCCCACGACCGGCAAGAGCTACGGACTCGAAATCAACTCGCTGGTCGACGAACGCCGCGACCCCTACCGCGCCACGCAGGCCGCCTGCCGCTACCTGAAAGACCTCTTCGCCATTTATAACGACTGGTCGCTGGCCATCGCCGCCTACAACTGCGGCCCGGGCAACGTCAACAAAGCGATCGCCCGCTCGGGAGGCAAGAACTTCTGGGAGATTTACGACTACCTGCCCCGCGAGACGCGCGGCTACGTGCCGGCCTTCATCGGCGCGTCGTACGCCTACGCCTACCACCGCCAGCACGGCATCGAGCCGACCGAAGCCCCGATTCCCCTTTCGGTGGACACCGTCCGGATCAACAAACTGATGCACCTGGGGCAGATCTCCTCGACGATCGACCTGCCGATCGAGACCCTGCGCCAGCTCAATCCGCAGTACAAACTCGACATCATCCCGGCCACGACCAAGCCCTACACGCTGGTCCTGCCGCAGCGGTATGTCATGCAATACATCGCTCACGAGCCTGAAATCCAAGCCAAAGACTCGATGTACCTCAAGGAGTACATCAACCCGGCCAACATCGACAAGAAACGCCAGGAGCGCAGCGGATCGGTCTACGTGGTCAAAAAGGGCGACACGCTGGGGGCCATCGCCCGCCGTTACCGCGTGACCACGGCGCAGATCATGCGCTGGAACAAGCTCAAGAGCGCCCACAAACTCCGCATCGGACAACGGCTCCGCATCGAAGGCAGGTAATGAACACCGATCACGATACCATCGTCGCCCCTGCAACCGCCGCCGGAGGGGCTATCGCCGTCATCCGCATCAGCGGCGGAGAAGCCTTCGCCGTCTGCGACCGGATATTCCGGGGCCGGCGGCCGCTCGCCGAGGCAGACGGCTACACGGTGCATTACGGTACGATAGCCGAGGGCGACCGCGTGATCGACGACGTGCTGGCGGCCGTTTTCCGCGCCCCGCACTCCTACACGGGCGAAAACTCGGTCGAAATCTCGTGCCACGGCTCCTCCTACATCGTCTCGGAAATCCTCCGGCTGCTGACCGCCGCGGGCGGACGCATGGCCCAGCCGGGCGAATTCACCATCCGCGCCTACCTGGCCGGGAAACTCGACCTCTCGCAGGCCGAGGCCGTGGCCGACATGATCGCCTCGTCGTCACGCGCCGCGCACGCGCTGGCCTCGACGCAGATGCGCGGCGGATACTCCGAAGAGCTCGAATCGCTGCGCGAAAAACTGCTGAACCTCACCTCGCTGCTGGAACTGGAACTCGACTTCTCGGAGGAGGATGTGGAGTTCGCCGACCGTACGGCGCTGCGCGCGACGATGCAGCGCATCGCTGCGGAGATCGACCGCCTGCGCAGTTCGTTCGCACTGGGCAACGCCATCCGGGAGGGCGTCGCCGTGGCCATCGCCGGAGCGCCGAACGTCGGCAAATCGACGCTGCTCAACCGACTTCTGAACGAGGAGCGGGCCATGGTCTCGGAGATCGCCGGAACCACGCGCGACGTGATCGAGGAGTGCGCCAACATCGGCGGCGTGCTTTTCCGGTTCCTCGACACGGCCGGCATCCGCCCGACCGACGACCGGCTCGAACAAATGGGCATCCAGCGCACGATGTCGAGCATCGAACGGGCGCGGATCGTCATTCATATGGTCGACGCCTCGACGCTCACGGGTCCGGTTCCCGCCCCGGATTTTCCGCTCCGTCCCGGGCAGAAACTCCTGACCGTCGTCAACAAGACCGACAAGGCTCCGGCCGCATGGCGGCTTCCCGAAGGCGTTGTCGGCATTTCTGCCAAACACGGCGAGGGTATCGACGCCCTGTGCGACGCCCTGCGGGAGTCCGTCGACACCGAAGCGCTCTACCACGGTGATCCGGTCGTCTCGAACAGCCGCCATTACGAAGCGCTTTCGGCGGCCCGCGAAGCACTCGGCCAAGCCCTCGACGGTCTCGCCCACGGCCTTCCGACCGATCTTCTGAGCGAAGAAATCCGCCAGGTCATCACCCACCTCGGCGCCATCACGGGCCGCGGCGCCATCGCCCCCGACGAAATCCTGCAAAACATCTTTTCGAAATTCTGCATAGGCAAATGATGGCTTGGAAACAGCCGTAACCAACTATAACCATTTAGAATAAAGTCGCTGTATATCAGCGACTTTTCTATTTTAACACTTTCCAGTCCATATTTGGAAGTAACGGTTTTTATCCATATTTTTCCTACATATTTCTACCGCGACGGAAATTCACGGTTAGCCCGAATGTCACAGTGACGCATTAGTTGACGTGTGTTGACAATGGTTTACATGTGTTGACAAAATCCGGGAGAAATAAGGCGAAATTATCCCCAATGTAAAGAAGGAAAATATGGAAGTAAGAAAGATTTGTCAATGGTGTGGAAAGCCATTTATAGCTCAAAAGACAACGACCTGTTATTGTAGCCACCAATGTTCCAATCTTGGCTACAAGGAGCGCATCCGAGAACGTAAGCGGCAGTTAAAACGGTCGCAAGAATTATTGCAACCTCGACAAGCTGCCGAGGGACAGGATTTCTTCTCTTTTGCCCAAGCAGCGAAGTTGATGGGTGTAACCCGGCAATACATATATAAGTTGGTAAAGGAATCCAAACTTCGGGCTTCACGCATCAGCGGCAAGAAGTCGCTCATCCGCCGTGCGGACATCGAACTGATGATGAAAACCAAACCTTATGAGCGCATCATGCCTAAAGAGGACTTCGACATCACCGAGTATTACACTGCCGAAGAGATTGCCGATAAATATAAGGTCAACGCCAAATGGGTGTGGACTTATACACGGCAGCACAAAGTCCCGAAAGTGCGCATCCGCCAGTTCAACTATTACAGCAAGAAACATATCGATGCTGCCTTTGCCAAATACGAGGTGGATTCCGACCTGACGGAATGGTACACGCCCGAAGAGATTCAGGAGAGGTACGGCATGACACGTGTCGCCATCCGTTCACAAGTGTATCGGAACAACATACCATCTAAGAAAGAGCACGGACAAATCTACTATTCCAAGCTCCATTTCGACCTCTCGAAAAGTTCCGAACAGGAGAGCAAGACGGAATACTACACCGTCAAGGAGGCGATGGAGAAATTCAAGCTATCCCGTGATTCGGTCTATGGTATTCTGCAATTCCATCAGATTAATCGTGAGAAGAACGGACGGTTCGTCAGGTTCCTGAAAGTGGAGTTTGACAAGGTAATGGGTGTCCGTAAGTAACCAATTATAGACTTCCGTTAATTATTCCAAAATTAATCCCTGATGAAGGATTTCTGCATGGTTACATTACAGAGATTTGCCGACAAGTTAATAACAACCATAAAAATATGTATTATGCATGAGTGTAAAACAGTAACGTTAAGGACACGTCCTTTAAAGAACAGGATGCTGTCTTTCTATTTGGATTATTATCCGGGTTATCGAGACAAAGAGACAATGAAAGTTATCCGCCATGAGTCGCTTGGTATTTACGTCTATGCCAATCCGAGAAACAAGCGTGAACAGAACTTCAACGAGGTAATGACCGAGAAAGCCGAAGCCATCCGTTGCCGCAGGTTTGAATCTGTGGTGAATGAACGGTATGATTTCTTCGACAGGTACAAACTCAAAGCCGATTTCCTGGAGTATTATCGCAAACAACTCCGTAAGCATGACCAGAAATGGGAGTTCGTCTATCTCCATTTCAGAAACTTCGTACATGGCAAATGTACCTTTGAGGAGATTGACATCGACCTATGCAACAAGTTTCGTGAATACTTGCTGAGTGCCAAGAAGCTGAGACGCAATGGACCCATCACACGGAACTCCGCATCAGGATATTGGTCTACTTTCAGGGGATTCCTGAAAATTCTCTACCGTAATGGAATGATAAAGACCAATGTCAATGATTTTTTGGATAAGATTGAAACGGAAGATGTGGTCAAAGAGTATCTGTCTGTAGAAGAACTGTATAAACTGGCTGAAACACCGTGCAAGAAGCCCATTCTGAAAATAGCATCGCTGTTTTCATGTATGACCAGTTTACGTATCAGTGATATTCTCGCCTTATGTTGGGAAGATATTGTAGACTATTCAGCCGGAGGGAAATGCGTACACATCATTACACAAAAGAACAAAGCGGAAGACATCATTCCCATCAGCGAAGAAGCATTAGGATTGATAGATTACAGTTCCGAGAAGAAAGGTTTGGTATTCAAGGGGCTTATGCGCAGTTGGACACAAGCACCCATGAAAGAGTGGATTCGCTCTGCTGGAATTACTAAAAACATAACTTTCCACTCGTATCGGAGAACATTCGCCACGCTGCAAGCTGCGGCAGGAACGGACATCCGCACCATACAAAGCATTATGGCTCACAAGAGTATTACGACCACGCAAAGATATATCAAGGTGGTGGATGCCAACAAACGGGAAGCCAGCAAGAAAATCACCCTGACAAGGAATGGCTGACAACCATTTTAGATTCCATTTGTACGGGTATAGTATGATTTTTAGCCCGAAATCATACTATACCCGTTATTTTTTACCAATATTGGGCGATTTGTCATCACCAATTATAAGTATCTGGAATACGGCACATAACTTTGTGGCATAATCATTCCAAACATTTACAGTATATGACAAATAGGACTCAAATTCGTACTCAAAGGATAAGTTTTGTTCTTGCGCTGTCGGTAATCACCTACGCAACAATAAGTACTTATCTTTATACTTATCACGAGATCAACACAATGAAAGTAATGATACCTATAATACTCGGAATAGGGGTAACAGTTCCAACATGCGGTCTGCTGCAACGATTTTTCCATAGATGGCTGACGAAGAATCCAATCGATTTTTCTTTTGGTTGGCAATCTCCGCTTGTTTTTGACTCTGATTTCGAGATAAAAGACGATTGTGCAAATGAAGCTCAAACCATTGAACAGCCCAATGATTCAGTTATAGATAATTATGATACACTGTTGGAGAACATCAAAAAGAAAGAAGCAGAAAGACAAGTAGAAGTCATGAATGCTATTCGTGAATATGTAACTATTAAAACCGCTCCCTATCTGTCTAAAGAAGCTATTGCAATCCTCATTTCCAATATAGAATATATGGCTTGTGGTAGATATGACTTATACAAACCTATTCGCTCCAATATAGATAAGCCGTTGAAATCTCCAGGACTACGCCATTTGGCATGGAACATCGGTGAACGTTTGGGTATATCTCTACTTCAAAGAGCAACTTTTATAAAAGCTTCATTTCCTCATGAACTCACAAATGCAACCATTGAATATCTAAAACTTAATTTGCGCGATAATGTTTCAAGCCAGATTCCTATTGACGTACCCGATAAAGGAGACTATCGCTTCCATTTAGAAACAGATAATAGTAACTCAAAATAAAAAACGTATGCAGATGAAATAATTAATCCGGTCTGTATTGTTCTGCAAGGTTTCATTGAGTTGGTTCGCAGCATGTTAAATGATTAAAACACTTTTAATATGAAACAAGAAGAACTGACATTCAATGACTTGCCGACAGTAGTAGGCGAACTGTGCAACCGGATTGCAAGTATGGAAAATCTGCTGACGGAAAAACTTTCCCATCAGCACGAAGTCAAAGAGAACACGCACGTCCCCATGACCGTGCAAGAGGCTTGCGCCTATCTCAAAATGCCGTTATCGACCTTCTATTATAAGGTAAAAAAGGACGATATTCCAGTTATCAAACAAGGGAAGCATCTCTACATCTATCGGGACGAATTAGATAAATGGCTGGAATCCTCCCGAAAGAATCCGGCTCCGCAAAATTTCGAGGAAGAGAATGAGTCTATGTTAGCTTCCCATCGCCGTAAGCCGAACCTTAAAAACTGGTAACGATGGAGAAGGCGGATAATACGACTCTTTCACGTGAGGAGTTGGCAGTTTACATGGAGGAGTCAATAGTGAGCGTGACAAGTGCATACGAACAGTCGCCTGTGGTGCTGATGGTGGACGATGCAGTTATAGGCACATTAGGCAACTTCAGTGCTTCCATAGGTAAGGCTAAAAGCAAGAAAACGTTCAATGTCTCAGCCATTGTCGCATCGGCATTGAGGGGCAGCACCATTCTTCATTATCGATCTGCATTCCCCAAAGATAAACGGATGGTGTTATACGTTGACACGGAACAAGGACGGTATCATTGTCAAAACGTATTAAAGCGCATTTTACGTTTGGCGGACTTACCGGAAAACAAAGAGCCAGACAATCTGGTTATGCTGGCTTTGCGCAAATATTCTCCCGATATGCGATTAGCTATAGTTGAACAAGCTATCGGCACAATTCCTAATTTAGGATTGGTGGTCATAGATGGCATTCGGGATTTTCTATACGACATCAACTCACCCAGTGAATCCACTGACATTATATCTAAATTCATGCAGTGGACGGATGACAAACAGATACACATCCATACTGTCCTACATCAGAACAAGAATGATGAACATGCCCGTGGTCACATCGGCACTGAACTCAATAATAAGGCGGAAACCATCATGCAAGTCGAAGTGGATAAAGAGGACAAGACCATAAGCGTAGTCGAAGCCATGCATATCCGCGACCGTGAGTTTGAACCGTTCGCTTTCCGCATAAACGAAGATGGTTTGCCTGAACTGGCAGAACCCTACCTGCCCAAAGAAAAGAAAATCGGACGCCCTACCAAAGAACCGTTTGATCCGTACAAAGAAATTCCGGAGAATGTACATCGCGCAGCATTGAATGCCACTTTTGCGAATGGCACTATCGGTAATTATGGTGATTATTTGGAACGGTTGAAAGAAGAGTACGGATTGCAAGGTGTAAAACTCGGTCATAACAAGGCGGTCAAGGTAGCCACCTTCCTCGGCAACAAGCGGATGGTGATAAAAGAGGGGAAAGAATATAAAATCAATCCCGAATGCCATTACTGAGTTCAACTTTACTTTATTGTCGGGGTGTATATATAGGAATAAAGCAAAGTTGGCAGGAAGACATCATGTGAGATATTCATATTCTCCCCTCTTTTAGAGATATATCTGACTATCCGAATGCCGATTCCATATCCACATCCGATATGGCTTGCCGGGAAGTATCAACAGGTAACTGTTGCAAGATATGCCAAGGTATAACCTCACTGCGTTCCGGTTGTACATTGGCGCTCTTGCCTGCTCAGTAACTTCGCCGGTACGGTACTCGCAAGCTCGCACCTATTTACCATTATAGAATAATTTATATGAAAGAAAATACTGAAAATTCATTTGGTTCCTCTAACGAAACAAGATGCGTCTTCATCGGAGCGAAAGTCACTCCCCGTCAGAAAGAGCATATAAAATCACTGGCAACACAATGCGGTATGACCGTAAGCGATTACATATTATCGTGTGCCTATAATCACAAGCCCCAAGCAAGGCTTACAAAAGAAGAAGTGGCACTGTTGCAAAATCTGGATAACTGTCGGTCGGACCTTGTTAAATACACTTCCGCACTTCACGGAATGTCCACAAAGCAGCGCGTGGCAATGTTCAATCAGATTCCGTTCATGGTCGGTTGGCTCAAAGAACTGGGCAATGTAGCCGACAGCGTTTGCCAATTTCTGAATGCCGTAAAAGAGCATAACAAAATTCCGTCTAATGCTAAACATGAAGAAGAATGATTGCAAAAGCAAAAGCCATATCGCACGGCATAAACGCCATCCGTTACATTACCGGCGAATCACAGCACAAGAAACATCCGGAGAAAATCTATCGGGTATTGGACAATCTGTTGCACTCAGAACCGGACGCAATGGGGATATGGAACTCCATGCAGTTGACCCTATCCCAACATCGGCCGATAAAGAATTCCGTAATCAGAATTGAGTTGAGTCCGTCGCCTGAACATACCCAATTCTATGACATCGAGGACTGGCAAAAACTTTGGCAGGAATTCGCCGAGGAGTTCGACAAACAAGTGATTACCGGTAAGGATGGAAAAGTCCGTTCCTGTCCGACCAATTTGGCGGGTAGCAAATACTCGGTTTGGCTTCATACGGAATCTAAAGGCGAAGTTCCACACCTTCATGCTGCGGTTTGCCGTTTGGATGAAGATGGCAATATCAATAATGACCACAACATTCATCTTCGTGCGCAACGTGCCGCCGAACGGGTGGCAAAGAAACGAGGCTGGACAACGGCAGCGCAAGTCAGGAATTCCAATATTCACCAAGTGAATCGTGACTGCATGGATACGCTGAAATCAATGCAATCGTGGTCATGGGAAGAGTACAAAAACGCTCTTATACGGAAAGGCTATACAGTACATGAAAGAGAAGATAAGAAAGGTATTCTTCATGGTTACGCGCTTGTGAATGGGAACACCAAATACAAAGCTTCCGAATTGGGAGTCAGCAGGAATCTGATGATTTCGAAACTTCCTTCGACATGGAATAAGTTGCATTATAAGTCAGGTGTTACCACCTTGAACAGTAAACCTGAAGATATACAGCCGAAACATATTCAAAAGCCATCGGCATCCAATGCCACCAAATATAATACTTATCGTTCTGATACAATTCCCTATACTCTTAACCATGAAGGTAAGGAACAGCGATTCTATATTCCGGAAAAAGTGCTTGACTGCTTCAATGACGAATTTGATTATAGGTTTGTTGCCAACTGTCAGGAACTTACCGATATGGCTGTGGCTATTTTTGTCGGACTGCTCGAAACGCCCAACGTTGCAACAGGAGGCGGTGGCGGAGGTTCACAAAGCGACCTTCCGTGGAGAGACAAGGACGAAGACAATTTGCAATGGGCGCGCAGATGCGCCCGGATTGCCAGTCGTTCGTTAGGAAAGAAACCGAAAACAGGATTAAAACGATAAGCCCATGAAAAAGAAATTCGATTTTTCCGCAGAAATGAATGAAGCGGAATCCATAAAAAACACTCCCAAGAATGAATATCTGGAGGAAGAGAAGCGACTACTTGATGTGAACGCCAAAGAACTTGCCAACCTGAATGACAATGTGCATAAGGTGAGTATAAATCTGCAAAATTTACTTAAATTTCTACGGGAGTATAAGTTAACTATTGCCCAAAGTACGCAGGAGCAAGCCGAAAAATTCGGGCAATCTGTACTTGACAAGTTTCTTTGCCAAATTCAAGACAAATGGGATAAAACTGAACAGAAAATCCGTAAGGTTGACAGTTATATTTTCATACCATATACAGCATTTTACATCTTGATTATCATACTGGTAGTACTATCTTCTTTTTTCGCCGGTATCATAATAGCTAATGCAGAGATTTTGCACTCGGTATTGATTTGGAAAGTTGCTATTGGTTGTATTCTCATGGCTATTTTGGGGGTTGGCATTACGATAATTATACAGAAATTTTTGGATAGGCGTAAATAAACGAAAAGTCTCAACTGGATAGAATTGCTATCGGTTGAGACTTTATTTTCCTATACTTGAATTAATCTTCTAAGTCTCTTGCAACTTCAGGGAAATTATCTTTGATAGTTCCTTTTATACCGCCATGTATGGAATACTGTTTGATTTGAGTAGTTTGAGCTTTCGAGGATTCATGTTCTTCTTTTGAATACAGAATAGGAATTGGTTCAGACTGATAGTAGTTTATCCTATCTGTATTTATATATCTTATCTCATATGCCTCTTCAAAAGGAGTTATGAGATATATCCTTATTGATGCATCAAATGTGTATATCTGTTGACGGCATAATTCTCCGGGCAAAATAGCCTTTGTTTCTCCTTGCCGTATTTGAATATAATCGCTTTTTGGTTTTAACCTTACATCTAAATGATGACGAGCCTCATTTATCATAATGCGATACACTTCTACCGGATACGAATTATTTTTAATCTGGATCTTCAATCCCCACATCGTATCATTCTTCAAACTTATCTGAATTTTGGGATATATGTTACTTCCAGCTTGAATGCGCTCTAATTGATAATGACGTGAGTACATCTCAGCCATTTGCGACAAACTATCAATCTGCTTCTGAGTCCCTTTCTGATTTATTAAGACAAGAATAAAAGTTGCAGCTGTAGCCAAGGCTCCCAAGGCCATAATACAATCAACAATAATCTCAAATAACATAACTACCTCCTAAAATGATATTCAAATATACAACATATTTATGAATCACAGAACAATTGAGAGCGAAGAAATTACAGCATTAATTCCCTCGCTCTATACATAACTTTATTTCCCCAGCGACTTGAATACTTTGGCTATGCAACGCTTTTTCTGCTCCATATTGGGGTGTACATATAAGTCCAGCGTAGTTGAAATGTTGGAATGCCCTAATAATACGCTAACAGTCTTATAATCACAACCGACTTCTATACAGCGAGTCGCAAAGCTATGACGGAGTCCATGATACTTCAGCTTGGGAATATCAAGTTTCTCCATAAGCCTTTTATAGTAGTTTCTGTACGTGCGTGGCTCTGTTGGACGCTCGTCATTGGTAAGGATATAATAGTCATCGTTAACTACTTTTTTCAAAGGCTTTAACATTCCAAGCAACTCTTTGTTCATCGGTATCTCACGGCAGGAGTTTTTTGTTTTTGGCGTGTTGATGACCAACTCTGTATGTTTTCTCTCCCCTTCTATGAGATAGATGCGTTCTATCGTCCGATTAACGGTTAGAATCCCATCAGAGACATTGATGTCGCTCCATTTCAAAGCACAGATTTCACCAATACGAAGACCGGTACTAAGGCTGATATAGATACCAAGTCCCGGAAAGGAAAAGTGGTTCTGAATATAATTCAGAATCTTTTTGTGATTTGCCACAGACAAAACCTCCAACTTTTTAGTAGCAACATCTGTGGGGTACTTAATATCCCATTCGTAATAGCTCATCCATTCGTTTTTCACTCCGAATTTCATAACCATCTTCAGAACAATCAAAATGTCCTTAACAGATTTTACGCTCAATCCGCCTTCCAACTTTTCAAGCACAAAGCCTTGTACATCATTTTCATGAAGTTCGTTACTCTCACCAAACCTTGGCAAAATGTGATTTTCAAGAATCAACATGTAGGCTGCCAATGTCGATTGTTTCACATACGGTCGCTTGTCTTCTCGCCATGCATCCGAAATTTCTCTAATGGTTTTCTGAATCATAATCTTGATTTTAATTGGTTCTAATAATTAGAGAAATATAATAGGTAATGTTCCCCATTTGAGATTTCCGGAGTTTACAAAGGAGTGGGAAATGGCATCACTTCAAGATATAGCAGCAGTGAATCCCAAGTCGAATCCACTTCAAAACTCTTTTGTTTATATAGATTTGGAAGCTGTTGAAAAAGGTGAATTGAGAAAAATTCAAGAAGTAATGCGAGAGGAAGCACCAAGTAGAGCACAGCGCATCATTTACAAAAATGACATTCTGTTTCAATGTGTTCGTCCGTATCAGAAAAACAACTACATTCATAAGATTCAAAGTAAAAGTAACCAGCAGTGGGTCGCCTCAACTGGATATGCGCAAATTAGGACTACAGAAATACCGAATTATATTTATCATCTATTAAATACAGATGGGTTCAATCGAAAAGTAATGGTTCGTTGCACGGGGTCAAGTTACCCGGCTATTAATAGCGAGGATTTAGCAACAATTAGATTCTATCTTACTACTGATACCAAAGAACAACTTAAAATATCACGATTGTTAGATTTGCTTGATGAACGCATTGCTACCCAAACCAAAATCATTGAGAAACTGCAATCCTTAATTAAGGGACTAAACAATACGCTGCAATATGATACTGGAGGAAAATCTGTTTGTCTCGGAGATATTTTGTTGGAACGGTCGGAACGCTCACAAACGAATAATCAACATGAGGTACTGAGTTCCACAGTTAAGGGTATATTCTCTCAACGAGAGTATTTTTCAAAAGACATCGCAAGTGAAAACAATGTGGGTTATAAAATCATTCGGCTTCATGATGTTGTTTTAAGTCCTCAAAATTTATGGATGGGGAATATCAATTACAATGATAGATTTGAAATTGGGATAGTTTCTCCTTCTTACAAAGTATTTTCAATAGCAGATGGTTACGACAATCAGTTTGTGGCTGCAATGTTAAAGACTCATCGTGCCTTATACAGCTATATGATGGTATCAGAGCAAGGCGCAAGTATCGTTAGACGCAATTTAAATATGGAGGCTTTCTCGCAGCTTGTATTCAAAATACCTTCTCTTGATAAACAAAGAGAAATAGGCTATGCAATATCATTATTGAAGTCCCAATTAAAAACAGCGAATAAGATTATTAAAGCTTATACATCACAAAAGCAGTATCTGCTCCGTCAAATGTTTATATAAACATCTGGCGGAGTAAGTATTGCTTCAACCTATTATAAGAACCATTCAATGCAATTTGGCTTGATAATTTTCTTTCTAAAGATTGCATTAATTTTGCTATATGGCATTGAATGCTCTTGTTGGGAATTGGTAACCTTAAATCACTGAGAGTCGATAGTACTATATAAGGAGTGTTGCTTGAACTCTTTTCTATTGCAATTCTTTTGGGCAGCAATACTTTCAACGCCCATTTAATGTACTGGATATTTTCGGAGAATATATCTAACACATAAGTTCTTTGATAAGCATTAAACTTTCCGTGATAATAATTGATATATCCTAAATTAGCGCCATTACCAGAGATTAGTAAAGCTTCTGTATCAAAAGCAAAGCTATCAATTTTGAATGGTTGTTCTGCACAAGTAAAAAATGGATAAATCCCATTATCTACCTGTGCATTTGCATCTAGTTTTCCTGTTGTAATTTGACAAATATCACCAAGTTTTACATATGTGTTTCCACTTGTTGATTCTTTAATGCAATGCTGTGCAATTCCCTTAATTAAGGATTGTTTGTGTTATAGGTCTGCGATTAGTAAACAGGTATTTGCTCAAGAGCCTAATGAATGGTGTAGATTAGACACTTTATTCTCAAAAGGCAAGGCTGGTGGTACTCCGACTTCCACAAATAAAGAATACTATAATGGAGAAATACCATTCTTGAGTATTAACGATATAACAAAACAAGGTAAATATGTCCGATATACAGAAAATCATTTGAGCCAAAGTGGATTAGAAAACTCTTCGGCATGGGTAGTTCCAAAGTATAGTTTAATAATGTCAATGTACGCATCAGTTGGCTTGGTAACTATAAATGAAATACCTACTACAACAAGCCAGGCAATGTTTGCAATGCAACTAAAAGACAAAGGTTTATTGGATTATCTGTACTACTACTTGTCATACTTTAAGTATCGCTACATCCACAAGTATCTTGAAACTGGAACACAAAGCAATATCAACGCTGATATTATTCGCGGAATAATGATTCCAATTTATGGACATAGTCGCAATATGGAAATTGCGTCAACACTGCAAGGCATTGATGTAAAAATCGACAATGAGTTATCAGTACTTAAACTATTCAATAAGCAAAAGAACTATCTTTTGTCCCAGATGTTTATATGAACATCTGGGTAAGGAGATATTGCCTCTGCATGGTTAACAAGGTTAGTCTTCGTAGCTCATTAATGATGCGCTCATCGTATGAGTGTAGTATTTTTGCGACCCAAAGAATGTTATTGCCATTTGAGGAATACGGTAACACATAGCTTTCTACATCCCCTTTACCAATATTCATTTGGGCAGCACCTTGACCACAAGCTATCATACTATTCTCAAATCTTTGAGAAGATAGAATTTGATATAGGAACTCTCGATTTACATTTTTTGAAAGTTGCAACAAACCAACTCGTTGGTTGAGTAAATAGTCTCCATTCTTACAAAGAGAAACACGCCCAACATTACCCGTAAGAGATATTAAAATATCTCCTTCTTTTAATACTTGGTGGTCTTGTATATCGTTCGGCAAGTTGATTATGCAATTGCAATCTTCATCGTTTATATATCGCTCGCCAGGCACATTTGTTATTGTGAGGATTTTCCATTTGCCCAGTGCATTATACTTGCCACTCTGGAATGCGTAACCATTTTTCAATGTCGCAATATTCGACAAGCATATAGTAGTTTCTAACAAATCTTTTCGTGCAAACAAATGTTTACTAATCGCAGACTTTAGCTTTTTCAAATCCTCAATGATTTTGTTTTGGGTGGCGATACGTTGGTCTATTAATGAAATAAAACGAATTAATTTTTTTTGCTCTTCCATACAAGGATATGATATGTTGAATCTCTCAATAATATCATAACTAAGATTTTGTTGCTTAGTTCCTTGGGCATATTTTATACCAATGATATTGCCATGCTTCTTATACCACGAGTAAAGAAATTCATTTTGGATGTCCATTTTAGATGTAAAAGCCATACATGCTTGGCTGATGGTCGATTCTCTTGTTGTAATTGAACAAGTACCCCTAACACCATTTGCTTCAAGTCCATATATCGCTATTACAAATGTTCCAACAGGAAGAAGTTTTAAGCTGTTATTTTTTGCAGCTTCCTCTGAAATTTTCTCTTTAGTATCAGATATATAATGCTCTTTGAGTTCACCGCTGGTAATCCAATTTATAGAGCCATCAAACTGATTTTTATTCATTCTACTTGGTGTATTTCCAGAATAGAGTTCGAATTGTTCTCCAATAGAAGACATTTCCCACTCCCCACTAAACTCCGGAAATCTCAAATGGGGAACATTGAGGACTTTATTTTCATTATTATCTGCCATAATCATTATTCTTTATCAGGATTGATATCAAACGGCAACAATTTGTCGCCCTCATTAAACCGATCGAAATCAGAGATAAACGAACGGTCTTGAATCACTTTATATTTTTCATACTCACCATACGCCTTCTCTCTTGCAGCTTCTTGTGAGACTTTACCGGCTGTGTCTTGTGCTTGATAGTCCATTGTAGCAAGAAACTGTTCAAGACGCAGCTTCCAGTCTGCCATCGTTGTAATAATATGGCGTTGGGCACGCTGCTCCGCAAATTCAAGAAATGCGTTAGTTATGCCGTTAAGTTCGGAAACCTCCTTGTCAGACAAGTAGTTCTTTGCCACAATAGTATCAGACTTCTGTACTCTGCCATCGGGAGATTTCTTCCAAGTTGTCAATCCCATGTGTGGCATTTCAGAATCAGCACGTTCATACACTATTTCGGCAGCAGTACGATGAGTTACAGCCAAGTGCATCATATTTTGCACCATCTTAAAGAACAATTTAGTACAATCCGACTTCGGGTCGTAATCGGCACTGCATTCAGCATAGATGTCTGTTATCTTTTGGTAGTATCTGCGTTCTGATGTGCGTATCTCACGAATACGCTCCAGCAAATCATCAAAATAATCTTTGCCAAAGTGTTTTCCCTGCTTCAAGCGTTCATCATCAAGCGCATATCCTTTAATGATAAACTCCTTCAATACAGACGTAGCCCAAATACGGAACTGGGTGGCTTGATAACTATTGACACGATAACCTACCGCAATGATGGCATCCAAATTATAGAACAGCGGTGTACGTTCCACATCCCTTTCTCCCTCTGATTGAACTATCCCAATTTTTCGGATAGTTGCCTCTTTGGTAAGCTCGCCTGTTTCGTAAATCTGACCAAGATGATAATTGATAGTCCGTACATCTACCCCGAACAAAGCGGCCATACGCTTTTGTGACATCCAGAAAGTTTCACTGTTTAATATCACTTCTATTCGCGCTTCGCCTTGTGCTGTTTTATACAGCAAAATGTTAGAACTCAACGAATTTTGCATCAATTCGTTTGTCGGTATTGTTTGAGTAAAGTAATCGCGAGCTTGTTGTACCAACACTTTTTTAGCATCGGCATTTTCGGCAACAATCATACACGCCATACGCGACAAGCGGAAGATATTGACCTTACGGAATGAACCGCTTCCAATCCTTACCATATCAACCGCTTGGTTGAAATGGTCGTCTACTTTCATTCCTTTTTCACCTGCCACCTTGATAGCCTTATCTACTACTCTTTGGAACTTCCAATAAGCCGAATAGCCCATAGCAGCGCACAGGTCGCGTGAACTCCAATATTCGTTTCCGCCCTCATCCTGACGGCGTATATTGTCGAGTGACGGACGCATTTCGGGGATGTTGTCTATTTCTGCCATAGTGTAATTATTCAACCAGTCCCAATTCTTTCAAATAGCCTTCTATCTCCTTATCCAGTTCGGCTCGCTTGGCTTCCAATTCCTTTATTTCAGCCATGACAGCTTTAATGTCGATAGGCTCTTCTTCCTCAAAAGTATCGACATAACGAGGAATATTCAGATTATAGTCATTTTCGGCAACCTCTTGCAACGTAGCAAGATGACTGTACTTTTCAATCTCCTTGCGGTCACAATAGGTTTCTACAATCTTCTGTATATGCTGAGGGCGGAGTTTGTTCTGAGTCTTAACTTTTTCAAACTCTTTGCTGGCATCAATGAATAGGATATTATCGTCTTCCTTACGGCATTTCTTCAATACGAGAATACAGGTCGGGATGCTTGTACCATAGAATATATTGGCAGGCAAACCGATAATGGCATCGATATAGTTTTTCTTCTCTATCAGGAAACGGCGTATAACGCCCTCTGCATTCCCCCTGAACAGAACTCCATGCGGAGCAACGCAAGCCATCGTACCACCTTCATTAAGGTGATGAATCATGTGCAGGATAAAAGCATAGTCGGCTGTTTTCTTGGGGGCAAGCCGTCCTGCTTTACTGAAACGGTCATCGTTGTTGAATTTGTCGGCGGCACTCCATTCAGCAGAGAAAGGAGGATTTGCAACCACCGCATCGAACTGCATATCATCGAATGCGTCCCATTCAAGCGTATCGCCATTCTCTATTTTGAAGCTGCTGAATCGGATACCGTGCAGCAACATATTCATTCGGGCAAGATTATAGGTTGTTGGATTTTTCTCCTGTCCATAGATATACGCTGCCTTACCGATACTTGCTGCACGAAGCAATAGCGAACCACTACCGCAAGTAGGGTCGTAAACATTACGCAAACGGTTATGCCCAAGAGTAACAATCTCCGCCAATATGCGGCTGACTTCTTGCGGAGTATAGAACTCACCGGCTTTCTTGCCTGCACCGGCAGCAAACTGGCTGATCATATACTCATAAGCATCGCCCAGAATATCTATTTCCTGCGAGGCTTCCACGCCGAATTTTATATCATCAAGCGCAAGCAGAACATTACTTACAAGCGTATTCTTGTCATCGGCTGTCTTTCCGAGCTTAGGGGAAGCAAGGTCAATATCCGAAAACAAACCGCCGAAATCCTCCTCGCTGTCTCGTCCGAGCGTACTATCCTCAATGCGTTTCAATGAGCGTTCCAACATCGGAAGGATATTTTCTTTCCGCTTGATAGCTTCAATTACAGACGAAAACAAGAATTTCGGTTCAATGAAATAGCCTATATTTTCCAAGCATTGGTTCTTGACCTCTTCCTGCAATTCCGCAGCAGCCGAATCGGTCATTTCCCATAATTCCTTGAATGTAACTTCATCATCCTCCAATGCACTGTTGGCGTATGTTTCTATCTTCTCCGACAGGTATTTGTAGAAAATGAAGCCCAAGGTAAAATACATGAAATCGCTTGCCGACATATTGCCGCGCAAACGGTTTGCGACCTCCCAAAGCTGGTCACGGAGTTTCTGTTGTAGTTCTTCGCTCATATCTTTATTACTCTATATTATTCTGTATTACATCACTTTCCGGCAATGGTATATTGCTCTCTATTATACTTCTCAGGTCATCAAGCACTTTCCCTTTATATGAAAAATATTTTGCCCCTTGATATGCACCCGATGTATTCCGTTTCTCTTCCGGCATAAACGTACCGACAAAAGGGGACAATTTATAAATACGACCTTGATATTCAACGGAATCATCGCTTGCCACCTTGACTTCTGTATCCGTAGGCATGAAGGTAACACATTCCCCTATTTTAATACCGACCATGCTGAATTTGAAACGCCCTCGCTTTACGGTTCGCTTCTGCACGACAGGCAATGAATCTTTTTCGTTATGGCAAACCGGTTTATTATCTACATAGACCGTAACAACCGCATCATCAATCATCTTGGCTATGTCATTGAATATATCCAAAGCTATTTGCGGCGGCACATTGAAAAACTCCCGATTTTGACGAATACGCAAATCCGTCAACCGATCAATAGTCTTGTGTACATGCTTTTCAACATCGTTATATTTGACCGTCTGAATGGTCGCATAAATCTCAAAAGGCAACGGAACAGCCGTATTGTCAAGTTCTTTGGAACGTATATCTACAGGCCGCGCACTTTTACCAATCTTGACCCAGTCCTCACGAAAACTTGGATTAGTCAAGATATACACATATCCGGGTTCATTTATCTTTACCATATCAGTAATTTCTTTTAATCCCAACTGAAAGTGCGTATGATATTACGCAATCTGTCTAAAATCCTCGTCAATGCTTTTCTTGTCTTTATCAATCCGAGGTGTTTCTCTTTCAATGCCTTTTGTATGATTTCCGGCTGCTCTTTTTGTAGGTAATCATATTCTTTGAGGAAGTGATTCAATACCGATGACGATATTTCCTCTTCCTCAGCCAATGAGTTGACGGCATTTTCTCGTTCAACGGCAATATAGCGGTTCAACCGTTCTTCCAAATCGCTTGTACCGTCAGCCTTGCCTCGCTGCATCATGAAGTTTTCCTTATCGTCATCCACATTCTTTTGAATGAAACCATCGATAAGTTTGGCTTTGCTGCGCATTTCAGCATCCTTAATCATCGTGTCAATGATATTCTGGCGGCGTTCTGCATAATCGGCACTATATGGGTCAAGTTCTGCAATGAGTTCAAGGATATATGCCACATTGATAACGTCGCTATGCAGGAGTTCAAGGCAGAAATCCACATCGCCGAGGTCTCCATCATCCGGAGTATCCGTATTATCATCCGGTTTGGGTGACGGTGCTGGATCAACGAGTGCAAAAGTATCATGGATATCAAGATACTTACTTCTGAAATCCATAAATTGCTGTTCCGTCATGCCGAGATCATCTGAGTCTTCGTTATAATCCTCGTATATCTGTATTTCAGCATGTTTGCGGATAATATCACGGAATGCCAACACAAACTCTTTCTTAGCCTTTTCGCTCTGCAAAAGGTCTATGCAATTTGTATCTGGATATTTCTTCAAGAAATTGGTAGCAAGCTCCTTGTATTCCTGTTTGACTTCTTCAAACGGAGGTCGCACTATTTCTTCCGGATTGTTGCTGTTGCTGAATAATTTGATAGCTGCATCTACATTGCTTTTCAAATCACGGAAACATACAATCTTTCCAAAGCGTTTCTTTTCATTCAGCACACGGTTCGTCCGGCTAAATGCCTGCAACAAACCGTGGTATTCCATATTCTTATCAACATAAAGCGTATTGAGTTTCTTACTGTCGAAACCGGTAAGGAACATTCCGACAACAAGGCAAAGATCAAGCGGCTTCATATCAGCCCGCTTCTTTTTCATACGCAGGTTGATGTCATCGTAATATGCACGGAAGTTCTCTGTCGTAAACGATGTACCGAACATTTCATTGTAGTCATCCATGATGGCTTGAAGCTCATCGACTTCGCCTGCACTATCATTCAAATAAGAACCTGTACCCATTCCTGTCAGTTCATCATCCTGACTTCCATTGGCTGCATAGGTAAATACTGCCCCTATACGAATCTTGGGATTCAGTTCCTTGAATATCTTGTAATAACGGATAAGCATCGGCACTGACTGCACGGCAAACAGCGCATCGAACTCTCCGTCAAATGTTGACTTATTGAAATTATTAAGGATGAATTTGGCGATTTCCGTCATGCGGTTGGCACTGCCGTTCTGCACCGCCTCACTTCCATGATAATATTCCACAAGGAAACCGAGAACATTCTCATCAGCAATAGCATCCTTAATCAGATAGCGATGTAGGCAGTTTCCAAACACCTCTTTGGTCGTATGCCCATCAACTGCATTCTCTGTAAAAATAGGAGTTCCGGTAAATCCGAATATCTGGGCATTATCGAAGAATTGCATAATCTTCTTATGACTCTCCCCGAAATGGCTGCGATGGCACTCATCGAATATCATTACGATACGAGAATGACGTATTGAATCTATCTTGCTGCTATACCATGTCTTGCTTACGGCTGCATTGAGTTTCTGAATGGTAGTAATGATAATCTTGGAGTTACTATGCAAGCACTTTACCAGTTCATCCGTATTGTCCGTACCGTCAACAGCTCCCGGCTCAAAGGCCTCGTATTCAGACTGCGTTTGTGTGTCAAGATCATGTCGGTCGACAACGAACATGACCTTATCTACATCATCCAACTCCGAAACGAGCTGTGCAGTCTTGAATGAAGTCAAAGTCTTTCCAGCTCCTGTTGTATGCCAGATATAACCGTTATCGTTGGAGTTCTGCACCCGATCCAATATCTTTTCTACAGCAAAGAACTGATATGGGCGCAACACCATCAAGCACTTATCACCTTCATGCAATACAATATATTTCCCGATAACCTTACCGAGCGTACACTTTTCCAAGAAAAATACAGCAAACTTATCCAGTTCATTGAACGGCAAATTTGCTGCATCCGTCCAGTTAAATGTGAACTTATATCCACTATTGGGATTATTGGCGAAATAGCGAGTGTTTACACCATTGGAGATGACAAACAACTGAATATAGTCGAACAGCCCATGAAAGGATGTCTTATGATAGCGTTGTATCTGATTGTATGCCTGTTTGAGTTCTACACCCCTACGTTTCAATTCAATCTGAACCAGAGGGAGACCATTGATAAGAATCGTTACATCATAGCGACACTTCTTTCGTCCCTCCACAGTAATCTGATTCGATACCTGAAACTCGTTCTGACACCATTGGGTGCGATTAAGGAACTCTACCCATATGCGCTGTCCGTTAGCCGTATCAAGAGGATATAGGTCACGAAGTTTCTTAGCCTTTTCAAAGCGAGTACCACCTTCCAGATAGATCAATATCTTTTCAAACTCTTCATCCGTAAATGAATTACGGCCAACTTCCGCCAGTTGTTTCTTGTTGTGAACTTCCAACTGTCGCTTGAAATTGGCATAAAGATTATCTTCTTCGGTAATCTGGACATACTCGTAGTCCATTTGCCGAAGTGTGGCTATAAGTCCGGCTTCCAATGCCGCTTCGCTTTGTATTGACATATTCTCGTCCCCTGTTATGGTATTATTACTTATTTTATTCCGGCTTGCAGTATTCTGATTCCTAATGCATTTTCTATCTTACACAAGGTTTCCAATGACAGATTCTCACGACCTTTCAACACCTTGGAGACATACTGCTGAGTACAATTCATCTTCTCTGCCAACGCTCGTTGTGTCATGCCAAGTTCCTCCATTCGGTTTGACATGGTTGCAGCTATAGCTTGCGAATGGTACATCCACTTTTCGCCTTTATTCTCCACAGCCTCTACGTCCAATCCTAAAACCGTGTCTATCTGTTCTTCAGCCATTGTGTACATCAAAAAATACCTTTGCCTTCCTCTGTAGGCAAAGGTACTATAAATAATCGAGAGTACACAACTTTCAGGTTGTTGATTGGTTCTTTTTTGAGCAAAGAATATTCCTATTTAATTGCTGTTATCCTTAAATCATATCTACGGCTATCAGTATCAAGAGCGACGTCATACTCTTTTAGTCCTTTTTCAACTGCAATCAGATGTAATTTATCCTTATCCTTTGGGGTTATATCTGGACCATAATAAATTGCATTCAAACATCCTACATCTGGAATTGATACATAATCATTCTCATCCTCTAAGTTATAATACAGCATTCTCCATTCATGTTCGTGTTCGTATTCTTTTCGATCCTTATAAAGATAAGATCGATACCAATATAATTGATTGACAGATATCATGGAAGACAAAAAGTTTAACCAATTTTTATCTCCGACTTGCTTAAAATACTCGTAAGTATGAATATTTCCCTCATCCAATGTAACGTCAGGTCTTAATTCAGTATAAATCACGGGGAATAGATTTACATTCATTTCCAATGAATTATATTTAAAAATACATTTTCTGAGATCGTATTCTAATGCAAATCCCTTATACCCATCTGCATATCTATCCCACATATATTTTGACTGTACACTTTCTGTAAAACAGGCTATTTTTGCACTATTTCTTGGATTTCTAAAACGAGACTCTTGCTTTTTTATCGCTGACCCAATATTGTTACAAAAATCAATATACTCACCTGTCAATATTTTATCTATAATTTGTTCATCCGTATATCCACACTCTCTATAGTAACATATCTGCGTTGCCTTTTCTGTCCTTATATCAGGGGATTTCTGTGTTATATGTGACAATGTTATGCGTAATGCATCTTTTAATGCCTTTTTTAAATCTTCGCGAATTTTATCTTGATCTATATATAAATATGAATCATACTTATCCGGAAACATTCCTGCATGGCATAATGAAATAGTTCCTGATTTAAATGATTCAACAGTATAGCCTTTATCGTCTATTCTACGATATCTGAAAAGTTTTTCTGGGATATTAGGCAGTATTAATTTATAAATATTACTCCATACATCTGAAGTTGCAGTTTTATCTATATTGAACGGGATATAGGATTGTTCTATAATTTCCTGAAATTGTTTTCTAAAATCCAACATCTGCAAGTCATGAATTGTTATATCCTTTTATTTCATTAACTCAACTACATCTTTCGGTAACATGGCATTCCCAGCATTATCTTTCGGAGCATTCTTAAGGAACAGCATTGGAACGACGGTGTAGCTCTTGGCAAACGGTAGCAGATTAGCTTTGCGGAGAAGTTCGGCAGTCAGTTGTCTGCCATTCTCTTGAGTAGTCCATTTGCATTCTCCGACCAACAGATACTTTTTGTCAAGCGATTCGGCCATAACATCGAACTCGACTTGTTCCGGCTTCTTGTCCTCATTGAGAACAGAACCCCACCAACGTTTTGCCTTGCCATAAACTATTCCGTTAACAAGATTTCCTGTTACGGCATCCCGACACAGTTTTTCCCACTGCATACTCACATACTCAGAGAAATGAGCAGTCAAAGCCTGTTCTATGGGCAAACGACGTCCAAGCTCGATAAACGAGCGATTAGGAACAACAAACTGATAGTAGAATGCCATAAACGGATCAGCTATCTTGTAGAGGCTCTTTTTCGCATTCTTTTCATCAATACCGAACGGAACATCTTTTTCCAAGAATCCGAGATCGATAAGTTTCTTCAACGGACGCGACAGATTGGTTGCCGGCTCATTGCATCGTGCTGCAATCTCAGAAAGCCGGTTTGCACCAGTCCCAATATAAGACATGATCGTTGAAGTCTTGACAATATCCTTGACATCATCCTGAAACAGTTTTATAGGCTCTTCATAAAGAGTTCCATTTACAGAAAGGATATTGCGCCACAGGGCATCATCAAGCGAACTTCTGTTTTCCCTCAATTCCCAATAACGCGGTATACCGCCCCATACGGCATACTCTTCAATGGCATTCATCGCATTAAGATGCAAAGCCTCTTGAATATACGGCAAACGTATCGGTACAAGCCTCATTATTTCATCAGCACGCCCATATAGAGGTGCAGTAGAATCAAGGAACAACCCATACATCATATTTTGTGATGAACCGCAAAGCACCAGGTTATACTTCAACTGCTTCTCATCAACAAGTTTCTGCAATACAGATGGCAGCTCTGGAGATTGCTCTACAAGATACGGAAATTCATCCAAACATAGAGTAAAACGTTTGTTTGTCCGATAATTGACCGCACGAAATATAGATTCCCAATCTGGATATGTCAATTTGTCGAAATCCGGAAACACTTGTGCAATCACTTTTGCAAGCAATATCCTCTGGTGTTGGCCTTCAGAACGATCGGCAAGGAAATAAACATCCGTGTCCGACAACACCCTTTTGATAAGCGTTGACTTACCCAACCGTCTGCGACCGTACATCACGACTAACGAGGATTTCTCTTTTGCAAGAGCATCCTTTAATCGTGCAGCTTCATCTATTCTATCAACGAATTTCATACATCTTATTTATTATGCAATGCAAACATAATGTTTTTATCGCATAACACAAAATTTTGAGCCATATTTTTTTATTCCCAAAGAGCAAATTGCAACTTATGTATAGGAGAACATGTGCTCTATTCCTTTTTTGAAGCTCTTTTCCTTGTTTTCAAACTCAAATCCTGCAAAGCTTTTCCCAACTTGTCTTCTTTGGCCAGCCATAGAATATCATCGTCAAGCTGTAAAGCATACAGCACTCGCAAATAGATTCCGATTGCTACTGTCGGTGCGCCTTTTTCTATTCGGGACACGGTCAACGGAGAACAAGTGGCACGTTCTGCCACCTGAGCCACACTCAGATTCCTGCGCAATCGAGCCAGTTTAATCTGCTCTCCCACAATTGACATCTTCTGCACCAATTTTCGAGGCAGTTTAGTTCCCATTGTATTCTTTGCCACATCAACTCATCATATAATATACAAAGATATTACTTTTTATTTATTTAATGATATATTTCAGGTAAAAAATACAAGATTGGGAGACATGGTATTTAAGCGATTCTACACTTTTTCAAGCGAATCACAGCATAAATCACCGAAACCAACTTTACTTTATCTCCGTATTCATATATACGTGCATTAAAGTAAAGCTAACAGAGGGAGAAAAAGAGATGGCTTCGCCATGACCGTGCTAAACCAGACCTACAGACTTTCTCTTTTGGCTGCAAAAGAATCCGAAATCCTAACTCAAAAGCGAAGCAAGATTCTCCCCTTATCAAGCCACAAAAACCAACCCCAAAATCCGTGAATCCATCTCTGATTTTACAGCCCCAATCGGCGAAATTATCCCCGATATATCTTATCTTTGCGAAGCGGATGTTCGGGACGAAAGAGGGCGATTTTTCTCTTTTCCCCTCCGTTTGAAGACAAACTAAGGTTAAAAACGTTAAATATTCAATTTTTGACGAAAAAACAAGTATTTTTTTGAGAGGTCTATCCTTTAAAATGTAAACTACTGATAATCAACTGGCATAATATGCTGTATCGGACTGTAACCCGGTCCGGCTTTTGGGAGATTCTTCATGGAATTTCCGGACAAAGCAAAATGAGGCGTCACTGTTTGTTCGCCGGACCGGGTTCCTTCCGCACGTCTTTTTAGCGTTTGAGCCGATAGTCGATTCCCGCTTTGCGGGCCTGCGAGTGCTGGTAACGGCGGTGGATGCGGTACATGCGCCCGTCTTTTACGAACCGCGCCCCGGTCTGGTGGAAGCAGAAGGAGATGTCTGCCGCCACGCACTGTTCACGCAGCCCGAGCACCCAGGCGTAGTCGCACGGCCGGGCCTCGTTGCCCGATTCGCCGCCCGCCGAGACCTCCTCGACGGCGGGCGAGAGATAGCGTGCGATGTCGAGCGGTCCCAGCAGCGGGGCGCAGACGATGAGCCGGTGGCGGACCGGCGTCGCGAGGAACAGCAGCAGCCGGTAATCGGCCATCGCCTGATTTTCGACCGTGCAGCCGATGACGACATTCTCATATCCGTCGCCCCAGTCGGGCGGCAGTACGGCGGCCAGCCGGTCAATGCGCTTGGTGAAGAAGAGGAACCGCAGGTCGTGGCGGATGCGCATCATCTCCCAGGCCTCGGCACGCCAGGCGTCGGCCTCCTCCAGCAGAAAATCCGATGTGAAGCAGGTGTAGACCATCTCGCCGGCGGGGACCTTGAACCGTCCGTCGCGGCTACGGCGCACCGGACGGTCGAACATCGCCGTCTGCCGCACTTCGCGGCTGTCTTTGTCGTGGCGGCTGTCCTGCCGGTAGACATAGCAGTTGCGGCAGCCTTCGCTGATTTTCCGGCATCCGTGCCAGGGGTTCCACGAAACGGACATGGTTACATGAACTCCATGCGCAGGCGCACCATGTGGCGGCACTCCACGCCGTTTTCGAAGATCGGCGTAGGGCTGTGCTTGCGGAAATAGTCTACGTCGATGCCGCAGCGGACGAATCCGCAGCGTTCGTAGAGGGCGATCTGCCCGAATCCCGAATTGCCCGTGCCGATTTCGAGCAGGCGGAACCCCGCCCGGCGGGCCGTGTCGACGGCGTGGGCCAAAAGGGCCGTGGCGATGCCCTGCCGCTGACGGTCGGGCACGACGGCGATATTCACGACCTCGGCCGTGAAGGGCCGCGTGTGGATCAGCACGTACTGTCCGACGATCCGGCCGTCGTCGCAGGCGGCGTAGCACGTTCCGCGGCCGATGTAGTCGGCCACCGAGGCTTCGACCTCGTCGGCCAGCAGCAACAGTTCCCGCGAAGGGGTTTCGGTTTTGCGAATTTCCATATCAGAAAAGGGATAGGGCGCCCCGGAAGGTCGCCAGTACGACAATGTAACGCAGGGTCTTGCCCGCGAGCATCGCGCCGCCGGTCAGCCACACGTTGCTGCGCATCAGTCCCAGCACGATGGCGATGGCCTCGCCGATGGTGGGCAGGAAGGCGAAGAAGGCCATCAGCGCCCCGCGTCCCGAGAGGAATTTCCGCGCCCGGGCCAGTTGGCGCGTCGAGACACCCAGCCGGGTGATCCATTCGGTCTTGCCCAGCGTCCCGATCCAGTAGCAGGTCATGCCGCCGAGCGTGTTGCCCAGCGCGGCCGCGACGACGCATCCCACGGGATCAAGCCCCATGCCTGCGAGCACCACCATCACCGCCTCGGAGCTGAAAGGCAGGACGCTTCCGGCGATCAGCGCCGAGAGGAAGAGGCCCCAGTAGCCCCAGTCGATGAGAAATTCGGTGATTGTTTCCATATCTATCCGCACGGGGCTTTCGGCGGCCCGTGCAGACAAAGATAGCGATTTTTTCGGTTCCTACGCCTCCCCGGCCCAGCCGCGGATCACACGGCTGCGGACGTCGACGCCCATTTCGCGGGCGCGGGCGAGAATGCGGCGCGCCAGGGCGGCTTTCCTGTCGTCGGGCGCGTAACGGAAATAGGCTTCCGCCGCGCGGATGTGCGCTGCGTCGACGAGCGGGAATTCGCGCGTTTCGGGGATTCCGAACGCCGATGCGGGGAGTTCGCGGCGTTCTTCGACGGTGAGCCGGTCGGGAGTTTTGGTTTTCGGAGCCATGACGGTGTGGTTTTTCTTTCCGGGCGGCAAAATCCGGGCCAGCGGAGCGGCGTTTGTCTGCGAGGTGGCGTGCCGACGGCGTGCGAATGGCTTTCAGGGGGCCGGGTGCAGAGCCGCCGGGCGATCCGGCTGTCGGCGGCATACCGCCCGGGACCGGCGATCCAGAGCAGCGCGAAGGCCGCGAGGCAGAGCATGTTTGATGCCTTCGTTTGGTTCTCCCAAATTGATGGATTATCTTTACGGCCGTGAATTTCAACCGCTACATAACGGAGGCCGAATTTTCGGAACTCGCCGCCTTTATCCGCCGCGAGGGCGTCGTACGGCGTTTCGCCCGCGGCGAACGCCTCTCCGGGCAGGGACTCCGCAGCCACCGCTGCGGACTGGTCGTGCAGGGCGCTTTTCGTTACGTGCACGCCGACGCCGCGGGAGAGGAGCATGTCGTGGGTTACGCCTTTGCCGGAGAGTTCGTCGGCGACTATATCTCGATGTGCGTCGATGCGCCGTCGCAGGTGACGATCGGGGCGATGTGCGGCGCCGAGGCCCTGCTTGTTCCCGGCGAACGGCTCGAAACCTTCTACCGCACCGATGCCGCCTGCGAGCGGCTTGGCCGCAGGCTGGCCGAACACATGCTGGCCGAGGTTTACGAACGCCTGCTGGACCGCTATGCCGCCTCGCCGCAGCAACGCTACGAGGCCCTGACGGAGCGTTGTCCCGACGTGTTGCAGCTCGTTCCCCTGCGGGAACTGGCCTCCTATCTGGGCGTGCGTCCCGAGACGTTGAGCCGCATCCGCCGCCGTGTCCGCTGATTTCTTGATCTGCGTCAACGTTTTTTTGGGGCGCACCCGTTAACTTTGTTTCCATGAAACGAGCGATTGTCATCGGGGCCACTTCCGGCATCGGCCGGGCGTTGGCCGAACGCCTTGCGGCCGAAGGATACCGGGTCGGCGTGACCGGGCGGCGCGAGGCGCTGCTGGAGGAGCTGGCGGCCAGCCGTCCGGGCAGCTTTTGTTACGCCGCGGCCGACATCATGGACCCTGCCGCCGCCTGTGCGGCGCTGGAACGCCTCGCCGGAGAGCTGGGCGGCATGGATTTGTGCGTGGTCAGCGCCGGAACCGGCGACCTGAATCCCGGACTGGACTATGCGCTGGAAGAGCCGGCCATCCGCACCAACGTCGTGGGCTGGACCGCGGCGGTCGACTGGGCCTACGGTCGTTTCGAGGAGCGGGGCGGCGGCCATCTGGTCGTCATCACGTCGGTCGGGGGCCTGCGCGGCGGCGGTGCGGCTCCGGCCTACAACGCCTCGAAAGCCTATCAGATCAACTATGCCGAGGGCCTGCGGCAGCGGGCTGCGAAGTCCGGACTGCCCCTCCCGGTGACCGACATCCGTCCGGGATTCGTCGCGACGGAGATGGCCAAGGGCGAGGGGCTGTTCTGGGTGATGCCCGTCGACCGGGTCGTGGAGGGGATCGTGCGGGCCATCCGCCGCCGCCGTAGCGTGGCGGTCGTCACACGCCGCTGGCGGCTGCCTGCGTGGCTGATCCGGCACATGCCGGAGTGTATTTACCGTAAAATGGGATGATGATGAACGGATGGTTTCTGGCGGCCGGAGCGTTGCTCGCCGCCGCATTCTTCGTACACGTGTTTTCGGGCAACCGCTTCTACTCGGCGGCGCGCCCCGATGCGGCAACGGCCCCTTCCGGAGCTTACGAGGCGTGGCTGATGGGCCGCTGCGGCGTTCAGATGATTTCAGTGGACCTGTTCCTCTGCGCGGCTTTTCTTTTGCTGCTGGGGACGGGCGTCCTGCCGCGCAATTTCGCGCTCGAACTCCTGCTGCTGCTGGTGTTCGGCGGCTGGTGCGTCTTCTGGCTGGTGTCGCTGCTGTGTGAAAAAGCCGGAGGGCGTCATTACCTCCGGCTGTGCCACTGGGCGTTGTTCCTCGTGCTGTTCGGTTTGGTGCTGGGCGGCATGCTCGGGTAGTCCTACTCCTCCTCTTCGTAATAGACTTTGTAGAACTTGCCCTTCTCGTCCTCGCCCTGCTCCAGCAGGTTGCGGTTGCCGTGGACGTAGATGTGGAAATTGCGGTCGAGCTTGATGACGCTCTTGTACGACCGCGCCTGCTTCTTGACGGCTGAATCCGAGATGCCGAATTCGTCTTCGATGCGGATGTCGCGGTCCTGTTCGTACTCCTGGCGGAAGCGCGTGAAGCTCTCCACGACCTCCGGCTGGCGGATCACCTTCTCCGAAAAATCGTCCATCGAAAAGCTCTCCTGCTCCTGGAAATACTTCATCGTCTCGTTGAGCAGCTCGGCCTGGTCGGCCTTCGACACCTCGAACTCCTTCGAGAGGTGTTTCGTGACGTATTTCTTGCACATCGCCAGCGTGTTGTGCGTATTGTGGTAGTTGTCCTGCCGCTGGCGCACGCGCAGGAAGTCGTCGATCCAGTAGCGTGCTTCGGTGCGGTTGGTGTTGTCGACGACGAAGACCGCAAACCCCTCCTCGCGTTCCGTGTTGAAAATGACGGCTCCCTTGTCCAGCCGTTTGATGTCGATGCCTTCGCGGGCCGCGATGTGCACCCCTCCGGCCTGCTGTTCGACGTCGAGGAACGTGTCGCGCGTCTCGGACTTGAACAGCCCCAGCGCGTTGCAGCGTTCGCCGCCGAAATTGCAGTCCGAAAAGTAGACCGTGTAAAATTCGCCGCCCTTGATCTGCGGGTGCATGCCGCTCTCGTAGAGGTGCTTGGCCAGGCTCACCGAATGTTCGAGGAGCGCCTCCGGATCGTCGAAGATCCTGCATGCGAAGTTCCAGACCTCGTTGCACCCGAGGTCGGTCTCGTGGTGGAGGTTGTAGCACTCCTCGCTCTTGAAGCCGCCGAGGAAATAGGCCGTGAGCGTGCGCATCAGCCCTTCGTCGGCGACCTGTGCCGAGAGTTCGGGCGAGACCGTCAGGGGTTCGTCCTTCGATTTGTTGCCGACGACGTGTACGGCCAGCGCTTCGATGCGCGTATCTTCGGTGTATAACATGTTCGGGATCGTTTAACGGACGACAAAGATGCGCATTTTTTGTCTCCCCGGCAAGTCCTGCGGCCGATAAAAAGGCCGGAATCCGCGGGGGACTCCGGCCTTCGGGCGTGTGGCGCGGCTTATAGGCGGGTCGCAGGCGCGATCTTCAGGCGGAACGTGTAGTCGGCGTAGGGAATCCGGTATTCGGGCAGCGGCAGCGCGCCCCACGAGTTGACGCACGCCAGTCCGTACTGCACCTTGTCGAGGCATACCGAAACGTTCTTCTGCTTTTCGACCTCGGGCGAGTGTCCCTGCCGTTTTGCGGGGCCTTCGTCGAGCGACTCCTGCGGGTAGTGAAGCGCCGAGGCGGAGAACGGAGCGTCGGAGGTCACCGTAAGACCCCGTCCGCCGATGTCCGCGAGGTGCCACCAGCGCAGGTCGCTCTTCGTGCCGGTCTCCTGCGGGCGGATGTAGGGGTGGAACTGCTCGTCGACGCTCTGGCGGTAAAGTCCCACGAAGGCCGACGATTTGCGGTCGGCGTAGTTCTCGCCCGGTCCGCGGCCGTAGTATTGCAGGCGGTCGAACGCCTCGGGCATCTCGAAGCGCATGCCGAAGCGGAACATGTCGGGAACCTCGGCCCCCGGCGTGGCGTGCAGCGACTGTGCGATCGTGACGGCGCCCGTGTTGTCGACGGCGTATTCGATCTCCAGCGTGGCCTGCACCCCGGGCATTTCATAGCCGGCCTTCACCGTGACGATGCCGTCGGCCTCGGCATGGGTCAGCGTCTTGAGTTTCATCTCCGGCTGTTTCCAGACGGCCATTTTGTGTTGCAGTCCGGCGCCGAAGTCGTTGTCGGTCGGCGCGCGCCAGAAGTTGGGGCGCAGCGTGGAGCCGTCGGCCAGGAAGTCGAGCCCGCGGACTTCGTAACGGGTGATGAAGCCCGTCTTGCGGCTGAAGTCGAGCCGCAGGCCGTTGCCCGCGACGATTAGGAAGTCTTTGTGGTTGTCCGCAACGAAGAGCGATTCACCTTCGGCTGCGGATTTCGCCGCGGGAGCCGTGAAGACGTATTCGCGGATCGGCAGCTGGGCGCGCGCCGCGGTGTGGCCCGCGGGCAGGATGCCTTCGGCCGTCTTGAGTTTGTAGGCCACGTCGAGCAGCAGTTCGCCCGCCGCGGGCAGCGTGGCCGGATCGTAGGGGAGCGTGATGCGCACGCGCTGCTGCGGCGCGGCTTTCAGTCCATCGACGACGCCCCGGCGGAGGGGCGTCCCGTCGCAGAGCACCTCCCAATGGAGGTCGTAGTTTTCGAGGCCGCGGAAGAAATTTTCGTTGAGGACCTCCACCGTATTCCCCGCATCGCCGGCCCACGAGGTCCAGACCGACTGGTAGTAGTAGCGCACCTCCTCCATGTGTGGGTTCGGAATGCGGTCGGGACCGATCAGGCCGTTGTCGCAGAAGTTCTGGTCCGAGGGGTCGTAGGGGTTCCAGTCGCCTCCGTAGCCGTAGACCGTCACGCCGTTGCGCCCCTTTTTGTGCAGCGACTGGTCCACGAAATCCCAGATGAATCCGCCCTGATATTTCGGTTCGCGGCGGATCAGCTCCCAGTACTCCCTGAATCCGCCCATCGAGTTGCCCATGGCGTGGGCGTATTCGCACTGGATCAGCGGTTTGGCGGGATTCTCGGCGAGGTATTTCTCACACCGCTCGTAGTCCCAGTACATCGGGCAGATAATGTCCGTGTTGCGGCTGCCGGGCGAATAGACGGCCCGTTCGTGGTGAATCGGCCGCGAGGGGTCGTAAGCCTTGATCCAGTCGTAGCAGGCGTCGAAGTTCGGCCCGTCGCCCGCTTCGTTGCCCAGCGACCAGATGATGACCGACGGATGGTTGATGCTGCGCTGCACGTTGCGTTCGTTGCGCTCCAGATGCGCTTTGGCGTAGAGCGGATTCTTGGCCAGCGTCTTTTCGCCGTAACCCATGCCGTGCGACTCGATATTGGCCTCGGCCACGACGTAGAGTCCGTATTGGTCGCAGAGCGAGTACCAGCGGGCGTCGTCGGGGTAGTGGCACGTGCGCACGGCGTTGATGTTGTTCTCCTTCATGATGCGGATGTCCTCCAGCATGCGCCCCTCGGAGACGTAATAGCCGTAGTCGGGGTCCATCTCATGCCGGTTGGCGCCCTTGATCAGCACCGGCCGGCCGTTGACGAGCAGCTGCCCGCCCTCGATCTTCACGTCGCGGAATCCGATCCGGAGCGGAATGACCTCGATCACTTCGCCCGCCGGCGCGCGGAGCGTCGCCGTCAGTCCGTACAGCACGGGCGTCTCGGCGCTCCACAGGGCGACTTTCCCGGCGTCGAGCGTGCAGCGCTCCTCGTCCTTCGTGACGCGCAGCTGCTGCGACGCGACGCTGCGCCCTTGGGCGTCGGTGAGCGCCAGTTCGACGCTGCATCCCCGCGCCTGCCTGGGGAAGAAGGCTTTGACGGCTACCGTTCCCGCGGTGTAGTTGGCCGAAGGCGCGGCGTCGACCTGAATGTCCGTAATTTGCCGTTTGTCGCGCGCGTAGAGGTAGCAGTCGCGGCCCACGCCCGAAAGGCGGAAGAAGTCCTGATCTTCGAGGTATGTGCCGTCGCACCAGCGGAAGACCTGGAACGCGATGAGATTCCGGCCGGGTTTCACGTAGGGCGTCAGGTCGAACTCGGCCTCCAGCTTGCTGTCCTCGCTGTAACCCACATAGCGGCCGTTGACCCAGAGGTAGATGTTCGACGTCACCGAGCCGAAATGCGCGACGATCTGCCTGCCGGCCCATGCCGCGGGGATGTCGACCGTACGGCGGTAGGAACCCACGTGGTTCTGCTCGATGGGAACGTGCGGCGGATCGTTTTTGAACCAGCCCCGCCAGGCGTAACCGACGTTGAGGTAGACCGGATCGCCGTATCCGTTCAGCTCCCAGAGTCCCGGCACGGGCATGTCGTTCCAGCCTTTGTCGTTGTAGCCGACGCGGAAAAAGTCCGTCGGTCGCTGGTCGGCGTTGCGCACCCAGTTGAATTTCCAGTTTCCGTTCAGCGTGACGAACCGCTCCGAGAGGGTCTTGTCGCCCGCCTGTGCGGCTTCCGGCGACTCGTACGCGAACCAGGAGCCATGCATCGGCATCCGGTTCACGGCATTCACGCCGGCGTCCTGCCATTCGTTGCTCTGCGCGCCGGCCGTCAGCGCCGTCGCCGCGGCCAGCCAGCATAAGAGGATTTTCTTCATCGGTTATCTCTGTTTTTAAGGTTTAGGCATAGTCTGCCGAAGCGGTTTCCGCTGTGCCGGATGTCCGGCGCGGTCCGATCGGTTAAATTTCGGAAAAATGTCGGGAAACTCCAAATATGGCGGCTGAAAAAGACGACAGCCGTATTGTTCCGGTGCATTTTTGCCGGGTGACGGTTATTTCCAGTCATGTACCTGGTCCGTTCTCACGCCGCCGCCCGCAGGGCAGTCCTCCTATAAAAAAGCAAGGACGCAGGTACAACCCCTACAGTCGGCCCGTTACAGCCTTATGATGGTAGTTGCCCTTACGCCCAAGCCTGTCCCCCACCCGAACGGGCAGGGACAAGGCTCAAGTTTCAGACAAATATTACACCATCATAAAAACTGCCGTATTTCTACAACAGGTAACGGTTTACTGTAGGTATAAAGGTTTGTCTTAACCTTTGTTTCTATTTTCTATTGCGAAGATAGTCAAATAATCCGACTAACCAAAAAATCCGGCCCCCTTTCGGAGGCCGGACCCACTATAAATAATATGACAAAAACTTTCGTTTATGCGTTGGCGGTCGCCAGCGGCGAAGCCTGCGTGTAGGTGCGGGCGGCCAGCTCCTTGTCGAGCATGTACAGCCCGAACTTGTTGCCTTCGACGGCCTCGCAGGCGGTGATCATCTCGCGTGCCGACTCCTCCTCCTCGACCTGCTCGTCGACGAACCAGACGAGCATGTTCGACGAAGCGTAATCCTTGTCCTCGGCGGCGATGGCGGCCAGATTGTTGATCATGGCCGTAACCTCCTTCTCATGGGCCAGCGTGTCCTGGAACATCTCCAGCGGCGAAGTCCAAGCAGTGCGCACCTCCTCGATCGGGAGCAGCTTCACCTCGGCGTCGCGCGAGAGAATGTAGTTCATAAAGATCCGCGCATGGTCCTGCTCCTCCTGAAACTGTACGTAGAACCAGTTGGCGACACCCTTCAGCCCCTTGGCCTCGGCGTCCATCGACATCGAAAGATAGAGATAGGCCGACCAAAGCTCGGCATTGATCTGCGCGTTCATCGCTTCGTGTAATTTCTTGCTTAACATAACTGTATTGTTTTAAGTTTGCGGTTTATCATCGTTCGTGATACAAATATACAATAGTTTTTCGTGATTTGTATCAAAATAGTCATCAAATTATTTTATATCGAAATGACGAGACATTATAAAACAAAATAGACGGCGTCCGAATACGTATTCGGGCGCCGTCGGATGGTTTTCAGCGGAATGCGGATCAGTCGTCGATCTCGATCAGGCGGAACTGAAGGTCGAATTTCAGGTCGAGACCGTTGTCGAGCTTCACCTCCCAGTCGCGCTTGTCGCGGTCGATCGAGACGATCTTGCGGCCTGCGAAGTTCTTGGCGACATAGTCGCGGATCTGCTGCGGAACGATGGCTGCGGGAACCTCGCCGTACTTGCAGTCGACCTCCTTCCACGCTCCGTCCTTGGCGAACTCGACCTTCGAGCCGTTGACGAAGACCACCTTGTAATCCTTGTCGAACAGTTCCTCGTCGACTTTGGCGTAGGAGACCTCGACAGCCTTGAAGTGGGTCTGGACGAACTGTTGCGCAACGGCGGGAAGTTCGCCGACGGTGATGATCCGGTCTTTACCGGCGAAAGCGGGAACCGAAGAGGCCATGACGGCCAGCGAAGCGAGAAGAATCGTGAACTTTTTCATAATCGTAGTGTTTTAATTGAATTTCGTACTGCAAAGTTGCGGCCCGAAACTGAAACGAATCTGAAAAAAGCGGATTTCCTGCATTTTTTTTCACGCCGGGAAATCGACCGCGAAGCAATGCCGCCCCTCCTTATAAGAATAGGACACCTTCAACCCGTAGAGACGGCAGACTGCGTCGACCACGGCAAGGCCCAGCCCCGTAGAACCCTCCTTCTTCGTTCCCTGATAGAACCGGTCGAAGATACGCCCGGCGTCGAGCGGACCGCCCGCACCGCTGTTGCAGACCGTGAAGCGACGCGGAGCGACGCGCACCGTCACCTCGCCGCCCTCGTCGCCGTGAACGAATGCGTTTTTCAGCAGGTTGGCGACCACGCTCCCGGCCAGCGACGGATTCATCCGCGCCGTGAGCGGCCCCTCGTCCACGAGCGCAAAGCGCATGCTGCGGTAGGCGTAAATCTCCTCCATGTCCTCGGCCGTGCGGCGCACCAGTGCGTTCACGTCGACCTCTTCGGCCTCGGGGAACTGGCCGTTGTCGATCTTCGACAGCAGCAGCAGCGAACGGTTGAGCCGCACGAGGTAGTCCAGCGTCCGCTGCACCTTGGCGATCTCGCCCAACTGCTCCCCGGTGAGCGCATGCGCATCGTCGACCAGCATTTCCAACCGGTTGCGGCAGACCGCCAGCGGAGTCTGCATCTCGTGCGAGGCGTTGCCGATAAACTGTTTCTGCCGCTCGAACGACGACTCGGCCCGCTCGGCATAGCGGCGCGCGGCATCGTTGAGTTTCCGGAACTCCGTGACGGAGGTCTCGACGGCCAGCGGCGCATTCCGCGCCCCCACGGTGTAACCGTCGAGCCACCGCAGCAGGGCGTAGAGCGGCCGCATCGTGCGGTAGAGCACGATGACCGTGACCAGCAGGATCATCAGCAGCAGGAAGAGGTAGAGGCAGACCATCCACCGGAGGATCGACTCCCGGAGGTCGTCCTTCTCGATGGTCGGAGTCATCACCGTCAGTTCGCGCCATTGCCCCGCGCCGTCGCGGAACAACTTGCGCAGCACGCGGGCCGGCTCCTTGTCGTCGCGTTCGGGAATGAAAATCTCCTCGTCGGAATAGCGTTCGTGGTGCTGTGCGGCGGCATATTGGGGCGACACTTCGTGCAGGAAATAGCCGTTGTTGCCCTCGTCCGCCGGAACGGGAAGCTCCCGTCCGGCCAGAACCCGCTTGACGATCACTTCGGCACGAGCTTCGAGCGCGTCGTCCACCTCGCCGTTGATCTCGTCGATCAGCGTGAAGTAAAACAACACGGCCCATGCCGCCAGAAGCAGCGACAGCGCCCACGAAAGGTGCAGCAGGATGCGGTAAACCAGTTTCACGGCTGTACGAGTTTATAGCCGAAGCCGTAGACTGCGCGGATCTCGATGTCGGCGCCCGCATCGTGGAGCTTGCGGCGCAGGTTCTTCATCTGCGCATAGACGAAATCGAAATTGTCGGCCTGGTCGATATGGTCGCCCCAGACCCCTTCGGCCAACGCGGTCTTGTCGACCGTGTGGTTGGGGCGGGACATGAAGTAGTGGAGGATGTCGTACTCCTTGCGCAGCAGCTCCACCTCGCGGCCCGCCACCTCGACCCGGCGGCTGTCGGGCCACAGGCGCACGTTGCCCGCATCGAGGCTCTCGTAACCGCCGCGCTGGTGACGGCGCAGGACGCTGCGGATGCGGGCGCTCAATTCCGCCAGGTGGAACGGCTTGGAAAGGTAGTCGTCGGCGCCGAGTTCCAACCCCTCGATCTTGTCGTCGAGGGAATCGCGGGCCGAAATGATGATCACCGCAGCCGGGCTGCGACGCCTCTTCAGCTCTTCGAGCAGCCGCAGGCCGCTGCCGCCGGGCAGCATGATGTCCAGCAGGATGCAGTCGTAGTCGTATGCGGCGATCTTGTCGAGCGCCGCGGCGTAATCGGCGGCCTGCTCGACGACGTACTGCTCCCGGGTCAGCGTCCGGACCATGATCTCCCGCAGGGAGGGTTCGTCTTCAACAATGAGTATCTTCATAATACACTCCTTTTTCTCGTTTCTCGGGACAGGGGGAGGGGCGAAAATCCGGTCTTGAAACCCGCGGCCCGCCACCGCCCTCCGAAACCCGTCTTTCAGACGGGCGAAATTACGGCCCGAATCCGAAAGGAAACTGAAATGCCGGGAATCAGCGCTGCCCGGTGCGCCGGAAATAATTCTGCAAGACCAGCAGTGAAATGATCTTTTCGCGCCGGCGGTCGCGGAACTGCGCGACGTATTCGTGCGCATGCGCGATGATCGCCTCGGCCTCGTCCGGATGCTCGATGTAGTAGCGCATCCGCTCTTCGAGGTCGGAATAGTCGGGCCGGATCTCGACGTAGTGGTAACCGGGGATGAGCGTGCCCTCCATGAACCACGTCTCGTAGGTCGGACGGGGCATCACGGCCAGCGAGTTCGACGACATGATCCACTTGAGGTTCGTCGCCACGTCGTAGCCCTCGATCGCCAGAATGAACTTGTAGTTCAGGTGGTCGTACATCGAAATATGGGGTTTGGTCCACTCCGGGGGATATTCGGGACGGGGCGTCGAGATGCCGGCATCGCAGCACTCCGAACCGAAATACATGCGCATGAAACGTTCGCGGTGGGGACGCCGCGTGATCGCCAGCCGGAAAATCGCCTTGTCCGACTTCTTCCGGAACGGAATGTCGTCCCGCAGGAAGATGAAATGGCGAACCTTGTCGAGGTTCAGCAGCACCGAATTGGCGTTGTCGCCGCAGATCGGCCTGCTCTTGACGATCGACGGCACGTCGGGAACCGTCGTCACGTCCCCGGGAACGGTATTCCACAGCAGGCGGTCGCTGAACCAGCGGGTGAACTCGTAGGTATCGAAGAAATAGGCCGTCTTGACGCCCCGACGGAACTTGTGGTCGCCTAACGGACGCAGCCCTTCGCGGGGGGGGGTCGCAGGCGCAGGCGACAGTTTGTTGTAATAATCCGCCCGCCGACAGATGTACTCCCAGTCGGGGCGGCGTTCCGCCTCGGCGAGTACCCGGTCCAGACGGGACTGCAACAACCGTTTCGGCGTAAGGTAACGCGCGAAACTCCGCAGGAACCAAAACAGTTTGATCTGTTTGTTGTGAAAAATACGGTTCAGACGGTTCATCGGCAATGGGTTTAGCTCAACAAAGATACGAAAAAGTCGAATGGGTTGCAAAACAGAATCGTACAAGATTCCGTAAAACCGCCTACTGATATAAAAGGGGCGTTACGGCTCCAAAGATAAAAAAATTCCGCGAAAACGAACAAAAAAAGGCGGAAACCGATGTTTCCGCCTTTTGCCGGGGATCGCCCCGTTTATGCCTTCAGGCCGTCGTAGGCCCACTTCACATAGGTCGCACCCCAGGTATATCCGCCGCCGAAAGCCGACAGAATGAGGTTGTCGCCCTTGCGCAACTGGCTCTCGTAGTCGCAAAGACACGAAGGAATCGTGGCGGCCGTGGTATTACCGTTGCGGTCGATGTTGATCATGCACTTGTCCTGCGTGATGCCCATACGGCGCGCCGTGGCGTCGATGATGCGCAGGTTGGCCTGATGGGGAACCAGGAAACGGATATCCTCGCCCTTGAGGTTGTGACGCTCCATCATCTCCACCGAAACGTCGGACATCTTCGACACGGCAGCCTTGAACACGGCGTGGCCGTCCCACATGATCGTGTGCCAGTTGTTCTGCACGGTTTCGACCGAAGCCGGGTAGCGCGAACCGCCCGCCTTCATGTAGAGCTGCATCTCGCCCGAGCCGTCGGAATGCAGGATCGAATCCACGACTCCGAGACCTTCGGTATTGGCTTCCAGCAGCACGGCGGCGGCAGCGTCGCCGAAGAGCGGGCAGGTCGAACGGTCGGTATAGTCGACGATCGACGACATTTTGTCGGCGCCCACGACGATGACCTTCTTGCTCGTGCCGGCCTCGATGAACTTCGCGCCGGTGGTCAGGGCGAACAGGAAGCCGCTGCAAGCTGCCGAAACGTCGAACGCGAAGGCGTTCTTGCAGCCAGCCTGGTCGGCGATCAGGTTACCCGTCGAGGGGAAGAACATGTCGGGGGTCACCGTGGCGCAGATCACCACGTCAATCTCCATGGGGTCCACCCCCGTCTTATCCAACAAATTGATGACCGCACGGGCGCCCATGTAGGAGCTGCCGATACCCTCGCCCTTGAGGATATGGCGCGTCTTGATACCCGTATGCGACATGATCCACTCGTCGTTGGTGTCGACCATCCGGCTCAATTCGTCGTTGGTGAGGATATATTCCGGAAGGTACTGTCCCACACCCGTAATAGCTGCTGTTATCTTACCCATTAGCTTTGGCTTTTCGTGTTTTGGTTAATTTTGAAACGCACGTTGCAGTTTCGCTGTCAGATCGGCCTTGATGACCTGTTCGGTCGAAAGGATCATGCTCCGGATCGCCTGGGGCGAAGAGCATCCGTGACCGATGATAACGGGCGCGTTGACGCCCAGGACGGGTGTTCCGCCCACGTTTTCGTAATTCATGGCGTCCCAGAAGGCATTGCGGCAGCCCAAGGCCGTGTTGATGCGGTAGAGGCCCTCGGCCATTTTCAGCGCCGTGTTGCCGACGAATCCGTCGCAGACGATCACATCGGCGACCTTGCCCGAAAAGAGATAGGAACCCTCGACATTGCCCACGAAATTGATCCGGCTCTCCGCCTTCAGCAGTTCGTAGGTGGCTTTGGTCTGGGCGTTGCCCTTGGTCTCCTCCTCGCCGATGTTGAGCACCGCCACGCGCGGACGCTCGATGCCCAGCACCGCCTCGGCGTAAATCGAGCCGATCAGGCCGTACTGCGCCAGCACCTCGGGCTTGCAGTCCACATTCAGGCCCACGTCCAGCAGCAGCGCAGGACGCCCTGCGATGGTGGGAACGATGGATGAAATCGTGGGACGCACGACGCCCTCGATCGGTTTGACGGCATACATCGAACCGACCATCATGGCGCCGGTCGAACCTGCGCTCGCAAAACCGTCGACAGCTCCCTTGGCCAGGTAGCCGAACCCGACCGTGATGCTCGAATCCGCCTTGGCCTGGAAAGCCTTGGCCGGATGGTCGCCCATCTCGATCACCTCGGTGGTCGCTACGATTCCGAACCGCTCGGTGGGACATCCCTCCGAAGCGAGCACGGACTTAATTTTCTCTTCGTCGCCGAACAGCACGATACGGCTGTCCGACCCGATCGCATCGAGCGCCATGACGGCTCCCTTGACAGCCGCTTCGGGTGCATAATCGCCGCCCATGGCATCTACGCCAATCTTTATCATACTCGTACGAGTGTTGGTTGATATCCTGTCCCGCTCCCGACCCGCTCCCGGAAAACATGCACGACCGGGGATTCAGGCGGCCGGAAGGGAACCTTCATAAATTAAAAAAGAGGCACTCCCCGCGGGGATGCACTCTTTTGAGCGCCGGAATTATTCGGCAGTTTTCTTCTCGATGGCGAGCTTTCCGCGATAGAAGCCGCACTCGGGGCATACACGGTGATAGAGCACCGCTGCGCCGCAGTTCGAGCAGGTAACCACCGTCGGAACGGTAGCCTTGTAGTTGGTTCTGCGCTTATCGCGTCGCGTCGACGAGACTTTGTGTTTAGGATGTGCCATTTTTAAATATAATTTATAAGTTTAAACGTATCTTTATCCGTGTTTATTTCGCGCCGCCGGGTTCCTCGCCGCCTTCTCCGCCGTCCGCGCCTTCGGCCTCCATCCGCTCGCGCAGGGCGGCCAGCTTGGCCCATTCGCCCACGCCGCGCTCCCCGGCGCCTTCGGCCGCAGCCTCGATCGACGCGAACTCCCGGTCGGAAACGATCCGGAAGCGTTCGAGCATCTCTGGGTTGCACTCCCCCTCGGGATGCACCCGCTGGTAGGGCAGCGACAGCACGATGCTTTCGTAGATGTACTGCGCAAGCTCCACGCGGTCCTCGCCCGGCAGCATCCACATCACCTCGCCGTCGTATTCGTGCACCTCGTCGGAGAATTTCACCACCAGCTGCCCCTCGAAATCAATGGGCACACGGCAGTCTTCCAGGCATCGGTCGCATTCGACGACGACATGGCCCGTGATCCCGACATCGAGCGTGAGCTGCTTCTCCGAGCGGTCCACACCGACCGAGACCTCACACCGTCCGTCCTTGATCTCCGTGCTTTCGAAGGCTTCGAACAACGCCTTGTCGACCTCGAAACGGAAGTCGTGACGACCGTTTTTCAGCCCTTTCCAGGCAATCGAATATCGTTGAGCTACCTCCATTTACGCACATTTAGTGCGCAAAGTTACGAAAAAATAAGACATTTGCAAAGAAAACCGCGAGTTTTAGCACTCCCGGCCCGGCGGGGCGCAAATAAATTTGGCGTTGCACGACAGTTGTATTATTTTTACGGAAAAATAGTCCGCGCACGGACCGCCGAACCGATCCGGCGCTGCATCCGGCCCGCGCGGCCCCGACAGAACATGGACGAAAAAGGATTTACAATCGAAGTCACGAGCCGCTACGAAGGGTGGTGGCGGTACAATGCGGCGCTGATGTGCGGCTGTTTCGACGCCGCCGGCCGGCGCATCGGATTCGCCTCGTCGGCATCGACCGTGGCCGACGTCGGCTCGAACCTTGCCGAACGCCCCGCAGACATCGCCGCGGACCGCACGGCCGCGCTGCAAACCATGCCGTGCGACCACCTCGTGCTCTACCTATATATAATTCCCCACACGCTGCCCGCGGACAACGAAATCGACGCGACCAGGCCCTTCGGGATCGAGGTGAGGATCTCCTATGCCGGACGCCGCCTGCGCACCGAAAAGCGGGAGATCAACCAATGGTCGGGCGCCTCGGTCGAAATGCGGGTAGATTCGAAAAAATAAGCTCCCGGCCGACCCGGAAGCCGATATAAAGAAAAGAGGAAACCCTTTCGGGTGTGGGATTAAAGTGATGTAACGACCTGATTCATCGGGTCGTTACATTTTTGTATAAGATAGTAGGTAACGAAAAGGCAACGGTTTGTTTTCAGTCTGTTGCGCTGAAATACCGCGTTTCAAATAACCTTTTGCAAGATACGGAAAATTTTCGCGATAGGCAAATTATACTGAAAAGCATCAAGGGTAATAAAATTAGATAATATTCTTTATAACAATATAACAGCTGAGACGATTACAAAGTGCTGAACCTTGTACTCGTCTTCTGTTTTTATTTAAGATGAATAAAATATATCGATGATAAAATGGCAAGTCAATATATTATCAAATTTAAGAATTTTTCGATATAATTTTCTTTCAGAAATAGATGTCAAAAAATATATGTATTTTTATGATTAGATTTGACAATTATGAAATACTTATTATCTTTTTTAACGGGTTTTCTCCTATTCAGCTGTGGCAACAATAAGCAAGTCGAGCAAGAATTGTCTATTGCGACAAGATTGTTACGCATCGAACCGGACAGCTCATTGCGCATTATCGAGAATATTGACCCCGACCGGATTCTGCGGCGCAGCACGCGGGCAAAATACGCTCTCTTGTATTCCGCGGCACTCGATAAAAATTATGTGGACGCCGATGATGATTCGCTGATACGTATTGCATACCGGTATTACGACAACCGGATTTGTTCGGATTCGGTGAAGTTTCTGATTAACTATCACTATGGGCGAATCTATCAAAACGGCGACGATTATCAGGAAGCCATGCGCTATTATCTGACTGCGGAAAAATACGCTTTCGCGGCGCATAAGAATTATTATCTGGGTTTGGTATACTCCCGCATCGGGGAGGTCTATTCCGAGCAGATGAATTTTAACGGAGCGCTGGAATATTATCGGAATGCTTATGGCGCTTGGGAAAAACTACGCAAGCCTGCGTTTATGAATAATGCGACACTTAATATCGCTAATGCCTATTCCAGTTTGGGCGATAACGACAATGCCGTGAAATACTATTCACAAGCTCTGCAAGCAGCCGTACAGCAGGAAGATAACGATATGGTTATTGCTTGTTTAAGCAATTTGGGGGATATTTATGTAAATGAGGGCGATTATCCCAAAGCCTTGAAAGCCGTAAAGGAAATTGAGCGGACCGCTCCAGATGGTCTTTCAATTTATCAATATAGAGTATTAGCCAAAGTATATTATCTGCAACACAAGATAGACAGCGCACGATATTATTTCAATATCGCTTCGGAGTTGGCGGAGGATATTCGGGACGATGCACAACTGGCATATCTATCTATTCAAATTGAATTGGCATCCGGAAATTCAGAGGAAGCAGCCAATTCGATCAACGAATATATCTGGTTGAGCGATTCCATATCCCGCATGGTGGTATCTCAATCAGCAACCGCCGCCGAGGGGAAATATTATAAAGAGCAAACTGCTTTTGCGAGTTACCGCCTGAAAGTACGAACTTACTTTGAATATATTGTCGGACTGCTGATCTGCACCGTCGCAATTTTCCTAATCTACTACTATCGGGAACGCATGAAACGAAAACAGCAGCAGGTTGAACGCTACATGTTGGCTGTTGACAGCATCCGGGCATCGAAAAACCGCATCCTCGAACATCTTGCCGTCAAGGAGGGACAGGAGGTGCAACTTAAAGAATTGGTGTTGTCCCGCTTCGAGTTCCTCGACCAACTCGGCCGGGCGTTCTATGAACGAAACAATACAAAAGCGCAGCAGGAGGTCATTTACAAACAAGTGAGAAACTTCTTTACGAACCTTGCATCCAATCCCGCGACCAAAAAAGAATTGGAGGAGATCGTAAACACGGTAAATGACAATATCATCGTGAAACTGCGGAAGCAGTTCCCGAAATTCAAACCTGCGGATATAGATTTGCTATGTTACATCTACGCCGGATTCTCGGCGCAAATCATCAGCGTTATAATCGGCGATTCGGTATCGAATGTCTACAACCGCAAATCGAGATTGAAAGCCCGAATTGCGGCATCGGATTCGGCCGAAAAGGACTTTTTTATTCAAAAAATATAGTAACATACTGATTGTCAAATAAATTACCCCCCCCCGTTGAAAAATCCAAAAAAATCAACATGTAATATTTTGTTTTTCAGGCAATTATCGCATACATTATAAAAGCTGCGAGATTTTTGCAATTCTTGCGGTTTTTATTTTGTTGTATATCAATCATTTATTGACTTCGTGTGATAGATTTTATAGGCGCTGATTTTGCTATCGGAAGAAGCCGAAAGCCTAACTTTGCTATTGTCTAACCCACATATCTTATCACATGAAAAAATTACTTTTATTACTTGTGCTGTGCTGCATCGGAGCCGGAATTTGCTTTGAAGCGTATGCAAATCGGAAACGGCCGAAAATCACGTCCGTTTATCTGGAAAAGAAAATGACGGTTAAAGGTCCGCGCAGCGTCATGCCGCCGATTAATGCGGTGCTTTCTCCGGATGGCAACACCATTACGCTCCACTCTCCGGAGAATTGCGACCGGGCATTCGTTACGATCTCCGGCAATGGAACCTATCTTACGGAAATGGTGAATTTCACCGACCAAACTGCGACGCTCGACGTGTCGGACCTCGACTGCGGGGTTTATCTGATTACCGTCGAATATGAAAACGGTACGATTTACACCGGACAGATCGAGTTTACCGAATAATTTCTTAGATTTACCTTTAAAATTATGATTATGAAACATATTTCTATCGTTTTACTGGCAGGTCTTGCGGCTGTCGCTTTTGCCTGCACGAAAGAAACGCCCCCTGAACAGACAGCACCGGAACCGCAGGAAATGGGCGTCGGGGGTGATATTGTCTGCATTGACGGCACACTGCATTTTTCATCAGGTGAAGTTTGCCTGAACACTTTGGAATCGCTGACTTCGGAAGAATCTCTGCACGCTTTCGAGAAAGCGCATAATTTCACCTCGTGGCGTTCGTTCACGGATGGTATGTTGGATGATATTATCGCCTGTGAAACTCCGGAGGAGTACCAAGCGGTTTTTGAAACCTGCGCAGGTTATCTTAAAATGGATAATGACCGCCTGATGCCTGTTATCACTTCTGTCGGTTATGCCAGCATTGCAGACATTAATGGAGTTTTTTATGTCGGTGATGTCAAACATACCGTGAACGCGGAATCCGTAACTATCGAGAGGACCGATGCAAAAACAAGGGCTGTTGAAGTTGAAGAAATAGGTTATGTTGCGCCTGTATTCGATGAAACCCAGACCAGAGGAGAGATTTCGCAGAAATATACGGATCGCCGTCGTGAAACAAAAAAGTACAAAGTTTTCTCTCGCACCAACGTATTGCGTCACTCTGCTGTGCAAGAGGTAAATGGACAGAAATACTATAACACCTCCTTTGCTATTCAGGTGCATGTTTCGGGACAAAAGAAGAAGACCCTGATAGGATGGAATACATACAATGACCGCTTTTATATTGAGAATCTGCATTGGGATTTAACCATCGCCGGGAAACGTATTTCTTTCGAAACATACAGAAATAACTATTCGAAAACGGAATCCACAAAGAACCTGTATGCGACCATCGGTTTCGGAAACGGTCAATTCAACATGACCCCTACGGAAGTACCTATGCCGAGCGGATTCAACTGCATTGTACATAGGGCACGAAGCCGTGAGATGGGTAATTGCGGTGCTTTGACAGACATCAACTGCTGCATGCAATTAATTCAGTTGCCTGTGTCTGAGTGTATTTAACTATACTTCATCAAGGAAACAGAGATAGAAAGTCTCTGTTTCCTTTACTATTTTAACCCCTTTTGTTATGAAAAAACTTCTTTTCCTGCTTGCGTTTACCATCGGATTCATTTCTTGCAACGATGAAAAACATGTTTGGAGCTTCGAGGACATGTTTTATTTCCTGCATAACGATCCATCGCAGGAGGGCTGGGTTGAACCTGTTACGAAAATAACTGTCGGACCCGGTGCGCAGGTGGATTTATTGGTTACACGCAATGCTTTTGCAGCCAAAGCTCATCCCAAACAGACGGTAAAGGTCGTTGTCGAGGAGAATCTTTCCACGGCAAATCCCGGAGGTGATTTCATCCTCAGCGAGCAGGCTTTCAATTTCAAGAATAAGGATGCCCTGCAACTTCCTTTACGAGTAAATATCAGCGGCGGCACGTCCGGTAAAAAAATCGTGCTACGTCTTGATTACGGCTATTATGACGAATGCAGTCCGGAAAGCCGTAAGGGAGATAAGTTGATAATTAAGGTTAAATAAACCATGCTGCGCTGCATTTCGGTATTCTTTGTAGTTTTTATCTGCTGGGCCTGCGAGGTCGATTATTCGTTCGGCGAAAAGGATTTTAAGCCCCGCGTGGTTGTCAATGCGTTGATCTCGCCGCAGGAACCCTTTGCAGTACGCCTGCATTGGAGCCGCAGCTACTCGGCTCAAAGCGGGTTCACTCCCGTTGGGGAAGCCGAAATCCGCCTGTATGAAGATAATACCGAGGTTGTGCGCTGCCCGGCCGATCCGGAGGGTACGACCCAAACAACGTTCCGGGCTGCTGCCGGGCGCTCTTACCGTCTTGTTGTGTCGGTCCCCGGTTATGGCGAGTTGTCTGCCCGAACGACGATTCCCGAAGCGCCCGCAGCCCGCATATCGTTCGCGCACCAAAAGGGATGGTATCGGCATTTCGACATGACTGACCTTACTGCTGGCGTGGATGCCAAAGCTATCTGGCTCCGGGGTACGGAACGGGACAATAACGGAGAAAAAGATATATATGCGTTCTATACGACTTCCGTATTTGTCGATCAGGTGAACGGCGCGAACGACGCCTACGAATCCGACGAAAAAGGAAGTACCATAGATTTCGAATATTTTCTGCGTGTCGCCCGCGAAAATCTCGGCGCAGCATTCCCGCTCCGTTTCTCGGTTTTCGGAGCCGTTGAAAACAGGCACACATTTCAGATTATTGCGGCGTCCGATACCTACGACCGCTATATGCGCTCCCGGTATAAACATGAGCTGAATACGGGAGAAAGTGCGCAGGAAAATCCCTTTATCGAGCAGATCACGGTCTACTCGAACATCGACAACGGTATCGGCATCTTCGCCGGATATAACTATTACACGACGCCCGAATTATGAGGAAACTGCTCGCAGGCTGTCTGGCGCTTTGCATTCCCGCCTTACTTACGGCGCAAACTCCCGCCGACAGCATTTCACGCACCGAAGCGATAGATTCGGTAGTCGTCACCGCCCGCAGGCCGTTGATGGTCTACAAGCAGACGGGCAATATCGCCGTGGACATCGAGCAGCTTAAATACGCTCCGCTGTTCGCGGGCGAAAAAGACATATTCAAATTCCTGCAACTGCTTCCGGGCGTATCGGCCGGAAAGGACGGCATGTCGGGGCTGCTGGTACGCGGCGGCAGCAACGACCAAACATTAATTCTTTACGACGACGTACCGATTTACAATCAGGCGCATGCCTACGGCATCCTCTCGATTTTTAGCGGCGAAACGGTCCAATCGGCCGAGGTGTCGAAAGGTTACATATCGCCCGCCTACGGGTCCCGGCTTTCGGCCATGACGCAGATTCGCACACGCGAGGGCGACCGACGGAATCACCGCCAGTCGCTCACGGTGGGAACCTTGTCGTTGGCCGGGACCCTCGACGGGCCTATCAAACGCGATAAGGGTTCCTACCTCATTTCGGCCCGCTACTTCTTTCCCGAAGCGGTGCTTGCAATCGCCGATAACGATATACGATACGGTTTCAACGATATAACGGGGAAACTGACTTATGACATTCACCGGAATCATACGCTTTCGCTGGGCGTCTATTCGGGCGACGACCACATGAAGAACAAGGAAGATCACGCAGAAAACGGGTTCGGCTGGGGCAATACTACGGCATCCCTGCGGCTGGAATCGCGTTGGAATGATAATCTGCGCTCCTCGGTGGTGGCCTACTATACCTACCTGCAAAACCGTCAGGAAACAGAATTTAAAGACGACGGTTTCAGTAATTGGGGCAAAACGACTTTCAAAACCCACGAGTTCGGAGCACGCATGACGTTCGACCAACGGCTTTCGCGTGTCTGGTCGCTGGAATACGGGGCTACGTTTTCGCACCAGCGGTTCGAACCGATGCACACAAAAAGCATCATCAACGGACAGCACAAGGACCGCGGCTATTCTTCCGAGCTGCTTGTTTCGGGGGCGCTGTTCCTGAACAACCGCTTTCAATGGGGCGGCTGGCGGGCCGACGTGGGCGTGCGGGGCGCGGCCTATGACAATTCGGAGCAGACAAGATATGCCGTAGAGCCGCGTGCGCAACTATCCTATGATTTTGGCCGCGACAATGCGGTCTGGCTTTCGGGGACGATAAATTCACAGGCACTTGTTCAATTCAACCGCTATTACTACTCGATGCCGATCGACTTCTGGACCCCGTTTCGGGACGGCAGGTTACAACACGCATGGCAGGTGTCGCTCGGCGGCCGTGCGAAGCTGCACGAAAACCTGACCCTTTCGGTGGAGGGCTATTACAAACGGATGCGCAACCTGCCGCTGATTTACGACAGCGACGATTACCTGCTCGGCAACGGCGGCTTCATTTACGGCACGGGACGAGCGTTCGGCATTGAAGCAATGCTCCAGTACCAGACCGAACGCCTGAGCCTGACGGCTTCCTATACCTATACCGATTCCCGCCGCCGCTCGGACGGCGTAACCTATCCGTTTGAATATGACGTACCGCACGATTTCAATGCGTTCGTCAGCTACGACGTGGTGAAGCGACCGGGCCGAAAACATACCTTTTCACTCAATGTTGCATGGCGTTCCGGGCTTCCGTATCGCCTGACGAACGAAAGCTATCCGGATACGGACGGTAATCCGATCATCGGCATCACGGCCTATCCCACGATGCGGATGCACAACTATTTCCGCGCCGATGTCAGCTACAACATGGAGCGCTGCAAGCGCAACGGCGTGCGCAACTGGCAGTTCTCGATCATCAACGCCACATGGCACAAGAACCCCGTGAGCATTTACCCTTACCGGGGCAGCTATAAAGCAACGGTGCTAATACCTATCATGCCGTCGGTTTCATATACCCGCACGTTCGGAAAATGATCGTGTCCACAATATTCAAAACGCCAATTTCCAAACCTCAAAATAACTTTTAACCCTTAAAATTTTGTCTTATGAAAAAAAACGATCTTCACCATTCTGTTTGTTCTTTCAGTTACGATTAACTGCTTGGCCCAAATGACCTACAAGGACGGCAAACTCACCGTAGGACGAGGTATGTATAAAACCTATACGACGAGCTGGGCGGGATGGGCGCACTATTGGGGGTCCACGGACCAAAACGGTATCAAAATGCACATTCATGCAGCCGATCCCCGTATGTCTACTACAACCAATAAACTTGTGTTTTTGGATAGCGACAGGTCCTTGTATATCGACCTTTATTGCCGCACGATGTATCAGACTTCGGATGAAAAACTGAAAACCAATATTCGCTCATTGAAAACGACACCCGTTTCCCGGTCTGCTTTTTCCATTAACATAGCGACTGCACAATCTAACCCGTCAACGAATATGGTGCTGAAATTGAATCCCGTGAAATATCATTGGAGGGATGAAAGCGAATACGAAAGATTCAATATTCGTCCAGTGCAAAGCGGTGTGGAGGAATACGGTTTTTTGGCGCAGGAATTAGAAGCTATCATTCCCGGAGCAGTCGCCATGACAGAAGAGGGTGACCGTCTTGTCAATTATTCCGCCCTTATCCCGATTCTGACGGGCGCCATTCAGGAATTAACCGCGCGCGTCGCTGCATTGGAAAGTCAATTAAAAGCCGCCGGGAAATAGGAAATCATTGAATTTTGACGGAATTACATAAAACTGTTTTATGAAGAAAATATATTCGGTGATATTATTATTGGCTGTGATGCTGTCCTCTTGTACCAAAGACGAAACAGACATTATGACCGATGATAATTCCAACGCGCCGGCACTCGCAAAAACCCGTTCGGATGGAAGTGATATGGTAGAATATGAACTTTTACCGAATCCGTACACGGTTGATGTCATACAGGGAGTTTACGATTCGTATAATGTTTCTAAAACTATTGAACCGACGGATTTGTACGTCAGATTCTTACCGCAGGACAGTTTACAACTTATTGCCCTGAAAAACGATTATGACCTCGAACTGTTCGACTATCCGCTCAATATCGAACTTCCGGAAGATGCGGTTTATCAAGACCCGACTATTCCGGAGGGTAGTTTTACTTGGTTGTATACAACCGTAAAGCCAGACTTCGCATTTCCCAAAGAAATACCTTATGAGGTGATTGAAGAATGCTATATTCCGGCAGAAGATGAAACAATCTCACCCACTCGCGGGGGTATTATAAATGTGGAGGAAGCTGCTTTTTTAAGTCTTGGATACCCCCTTGAAGAACAGGAACCGGAAACTCGCGGAAAACGCAGACCGGAGGGAACTATCAGAGTTTACGATGATTATGCAGGTGCTTTTGTTCCGGTAAAAGGAGTTAAAATCAGATGCCATAGATTTATTAAATGGTCTACGACATTTACGGACGAAAGCGGCCATTATACAATGGACAGCAAATTCAGATTCGGACCGCATTACGCGATTGTTTTTGACAACAGGAAAGGTTTTGACATCTGGGGTAATTGGGGGCCGATTGCACGGGCCAATCTTAATATGGGTTGGCATAGTAACCGAGGACACTCACGCGATATAAATGCTGGAAGTTTTGCTTGGGATTGGGCGGCTGTTAATAATGCAACCTACGATTACTATAAAATGTGCGAAGAAACAGGAATTGCCAAACCGCCCCGTAATCTTAAAATTTGGGTTTTCAAACGCTGGACGACATCCTCGACACCTATGTTGCGCCGAATTGTACATCCTATTGGGTATAACGGTAATTCATCGTGGAAAAACTTTTTTATCAATATCGGTTACGGTACTCTTGCAACGGTGCTGAATCAAATGCTAAAAAAGGTTCTACCTGATATTACGATAGGAACAGGTGGACACTCTTACCGGAAGGTTTATGACGTTGTAAATCACGAGTTGTCCCACGCCAGTCATTTCAGTCAAGTAGGAAGTGCGCATTGGGCGAAGTATATCAGCTATATTATGACATACGGTTCTTATGGAAACGGGACGGGTAAGAATGCAGAACTTTGTGGAATTGGTGAAATGTGGGGTTACTCAATGGGACATATCCGGGCCTATGAAAAATACAATCCGTCAGGTCTTTTGGATGATTATCCGGATGTGCATACTTGGCTTAAACCTCATGTGTTTTGGGACCTGCAAAGGGATAAAGTATTAACTAAGAAGCAGATATATGATTGTTTGGTCGTTGGGGTCGATACCTATGACAGATTAGTCGCAAAAATGTACGAAAAATATCCCGAAAAGGCTGATGAGATCGAAAAGGCATTTACGGACAACGGGATTACCCCGAATGTCCCCAAACCTGATACCGGAGATTTGACGCATGATGCCTTTTATACCAACAAAACGGTTTCTTCGTCTTTCGTTTTTTCAGGGAATAATATTCTTACGCGGAATGTTACTGTAACGAATAGTGCGAAACTGACCTTTCGGGCCAACAAGTCTGTTACTATAAACTCTCCGTTTACAATTAATCAAGGCGCGCAGCTTGAAATAACTTGCGGTAATTAATATATTTAACAGGTTCAGGGACATTGTTCCCTGAACCTTTGTATCTTTACACGAAAACTATGGTCTATGAAAAAAATAATTTTTGCTGTTATCAGCCTTACTTTGTTCGTATCATGCAGAATATTTCATACTACCGAGCCGACCAATAGTGCACATTGGTACGTAAAAAATATGACTTGGAAACCAATTGTAATTAAGAAGCGTGATTTCAGGACGGAACGGCTATTGAATCCGGGAGATTCTATATCTGTTTTTCATAGATTACCTATGCAAAAATTGGGATTTCCCTCTTTTGATCTATTTTATGAATTATGGAACGTGAACGGGAATGGGGTGGAACAAAATCTGGATGTCCTGTCAGAAAATGGGCAATTACTTAAAACTTGGAAAATTTCGGATAAAAATGATCCGTCAGTAAGAATATTCCAAGAAACTTCATGGAGATTTTATCAAAAACCACAACTCCAACATGTATCTACTTGTGAGGTTGCATGGGTTTTTGACATTCTCCCCGCAGATATTGAGTAGTTCACAAATGCCATGAGTTTGTAATAAATTAAAATCAATCTATTTTGAAAAAAATATTCGTCCTATGTATAATCATTCTGGGTGGTGTCTCATGTGATCCACCTGAGCATTTAAAGACTCATTATACCTACTGGTATGTGAAAAACGCAACTAATGAGCCAATAAGTATAACAACTGTTCCCGGACATTTAATGTCGATATTAACAATTATTTCGGGTGATTCCGTCTGTTTTCATTCATTTTGTCCTCCGCAACATTGGGGTATTCCGTCTTTCAACGGCTTATATGACATTTGGAAAAAAACAGCGGTCCAAGATCAGCATACTGATATTCTTTCGAATGAAGGGAGCTTATTAAAGAGTTGGAATTATGCAGACCGAGACGCAGAGGAGCGGCAATTCTTCAATGAATCTTACTGGCGGTTATATATGAAAAAATATAGCCATAGCGACGAATTAAACTTTACATGGGTTTTCGATATTTACCCCACAGACATTAAGTAACTTACAAATGCCATGAAAAAGATTGCTTTCATATTTGCGATTACACTAATTAGCATATCATGCGACCCGAAGAAATGGGTGGCTACGCATGCAACTTCATGGTATGCAAAAAACAATACCGATCAGATTTTAATTATTACTACGTCACCGTTCATTGATACTGATGCTGTTGTCGATCCCGGAGATTCGGTATTAGTTCATAGCTTCAGTCCGTTTCAATATTTAGGAGAACCCACTTTTGACACATTTTACGATGCGTGGAACGGTAAGCCGGAACAAGAATGGTGTATAAGCATCTGTTCCAAAGATGGTCAATTACTGAAAATATGGAAATATATAGACCGGAACGCAGAGGGCAGACAATTCTTCAATGAATCTTATTGGCGGCTATATACGAAAAAATATAGTCATAGCGATCAATTAAACTTCTCGTGGGTTTTTAATATTCTCCCGGAGGACATTGCTCTTTTGTAGCTCCTCCGTTGATGACGCACACTTCACATTAGCAACAGGCCGGAATAAATGTTCCGGCCTGTTCATTTAGCGTGATATAGTCCGTTTTCGCCGTGGCTTTCGCTTGCGTGAAAGATTTCGGCGCATGGCTTCGAACTCCTCCTGTGACATGGGACCGTCCTCGGTGATCTGTCCCAGCAGGTCGTATTTGCAACCACTCCACAGTATGTTTCGCAAAGCTCAGAATCTCGATACTCAGAGCCTTTAATTCTCTTGTTCGCTGCTCCAACATAGCGATCTGATGCGGGATAGCGACGTTGGAAAAGTGCGAATTGACAGCCTTTACAATCTGATTATAGTTATTGCCGAGTTTCTGAAACTGAAAATAAAAGTCGTTCAGCCGGGCGATAAACTGCGTCTTTGACGGGTCGCGTTTGATGACGACGAACTCTTCGGCGAAGATGCGTTTGACGATAAACCGACTGCGGTTATGCTCAAGTCCGGCTTTGCAGAGCAACTCGTTGAAGCGGATGTTTTGCTCTTCATTGAGCCGGAAGGAGTATTTATAACTCGGAGTTCGAAATTGTTGTGTGTGTTTTCGGTCGGTATTCATAATATCGGTTAAAAAGGCGTTCGACTTGGGAGAACGCCCGGCCTCGCAGAGCGGGCACCTTTCGTATGCCGAAAAAATTTTCGGCATACGAAGGTACAGCTCGCTCCCATCTGGCGATGGGAAAAAGCCGCGCCGGAGAACTGCTATCGAAAGTTTGAAAACTCCTCCGCTACGGCTTCCGGGACTGGGGCTGTTCCCGGTGCAATATTACAACTGTCCCGTCCTGAAAAAGGTTTACAGTGATTGATAATTAAAGATAAACATTTTGG
>OHOA01000028.1_pt1 | contig 119041 bp, 93 predicted proteins | sample 1569681 | NCBI WGS metagenome assembly OHOA01 (sample SAMEA3879609, study PRJEB24766) | human gut metagenome | biome: human-associated habitat; feature: feces | place: USA | collected 1985/1987 | reverse complement strand
AGGCTTACCAGAGCCTAACATCATAAATAAGCGTACAACCCTGCGCTTTCTTTTTACTATTAACCGCTGTTTGTGGGTTGGGGCGGCGGAAAATATTAACTATTATGAAACGGAGTGATGAATATTACAAGAAAGTAATGCACACCTGTTTATGCCAAACCGTCATGTTCAAAAAAGTGTCGGAGGATGAATTGCTTTCTATTCTGAAAGGCGTTGTCTCGATATTAGCAGATCGGGATAATTTGACACAAACCGATAAAGAAGCGTGCTTAATGTACTTTTGGCAAGATTACAATAAAGGATTAAGTACACCTATGTCAGATGAGTACATCCGACAAACTCTAATTCCTGCTGTTCTCAATCATCCCAATACGAATATGGCTTGGGCCATGACTGTTGTTTTTACAGCAGGAATGTAAATAGGCCAAAAGATTATCAACATTAAAATAAAAATCTCCTATATTATGAAAAAACTATTGATTTTTTGCGGATTTATCCTGTCGTGCGGATACGTGAGCGCACAGAACTATGGAGCAACATATACTCCAATTTCAAGGCCGACAAATAGTAATTATTCTCAATCAACGACAAATTATTACATCGAAAATCAAGAATCAGAAACAGAGTGGGAAGAGCACGAAATAACAGGCATATACACACAAGCCCAATCATTAGAGGATATTAAACGCTCAGACTGCATTAAAATAAATGATGATTACTATATTCCAGCACGCGTTAAAAACGGGACTTATGATATTGAAATCGGAGATAAAGTGGATAGCAAATTTTACAACATTAGAAACACTCAACTCTATTTTATGTTTCGCTACACTCCCTACCTTTATAAATTTGATGAAGGATATGCCGAGATATACAACAACAAAGGGACATTTTACAAAGAAAAATAAGTCGTTCTGAATTATCCAACAATAGAATTGGCTATAATCTATGACATTAAAAAATACAGTTTGATCCTAACTAATTTAAAACAGGACAGCTATGGATGATTTGATTATGGCTTTGTGCATTATCGGCATACTTGTTTTGATTCCGTTACGGTACAAAGCTAAAAAAGATAGGGACGACATTATTAATGGACGTAAATAATAGGATATTATGGGATTATTTTGGACATCCGAGACCGAGCGTAAAGAGAAGGAAATTCGGGAAGCCGTTAATTCGATAAACATGATTCTCCGAAGAATGGATACGATTGACGACTTCGGTACAGGGAGAAGTAAAGAACAAATTTTTAGAGATTTGCAGCCGTGCATTATGGAAATCAATCCTTATATGCAACGGATAAACGCAATTTGGCAGTTGGATGAATGTAGATTCGGCAACACCAAAGTTCTAACACCCGATGGACGATATATTCCGCTGGGATTATGGATGACGAATTTTACGATGCTAATGGGAAAACTTGAAATAGAAATGCATAAACATTATGGGACTTTTTGATCGATTCAAAGATTTCGGGGACCGCGAAATGGTTAAAACTTACGCCATGCGTGTCGGTGTTGGCTTACAGCAATTACAATCAGCAAGTGATCTGAATATGATTCAAGGATTATCATTTGCGATTGCTCAGGATGTGCAAAATATGTTGATCCAAGCTGCAAAATTAACTCCAGAATCAACAAATTCGTTGAAAGTAACTTATCGCGGGAATAAAATTGTTTATACCGCATTTCTGGATATAATAAGAAAAGCATCGCTTTTTACTACACAGCGAGGAGGACTTCCGTTGATATAAGCGACATATCTAAAACTGGACCGACTTATTCAAGGGGCCTTTATATAGACCCTTTGAAAAAGTTGGTCAGACTATCCAAACGATTAGCTAGAGAATGCAAACTACAAGCAACTAAATGAAAAACTACTTACTTATCATTCTGCTGTTGTGTGCAGGAGCATACAACGGTTATGGGCAAAAGAAACAGCCGTCAGATTACCACCTGCAAAAAGCCATCGACCTAATGCAGAATAACGGCGACGAAAAGGAAGTGATGGAATGCCTCGACCAACAGCTTCAAGAAACTCCCGACAATGCCGATGCAAGGGTGGTTCGTGCAACTTTATACCTTAAACAAAAGAAATACGGGAATGCACTTTCGGATATGAACCTTGCTATAAAATACTATAAAAAAGGTGGGATATTCCCTAAATACACTATATACTGGGGACGTGCCCGCGCATATTACGATATGGAAGATTTCGACAAAGCACTTGCCGACTATGATACCGCTTACAAATTAGTGTTGAAAGACAAGAAAGGCACAACGGATATTTACGATATTCTTTATGAACGAGCACAGATTTATTACGATTTAAAGGATTATGCGAATGCAGATGCAGACTATTGGCAGATGTTGAAACATGATGAAGCCGATCAGGTCGCCATGATTGGCCTTATCCGCAATATGATTGCCCGTAAGGAATATGATAAAGCATTGGAATTGGTCAATAAATGCGAAAAATATGATGCTGACTACGAGGAAACCTATTGTTATCGGATGCAGATTTATGATAAAATGGGTGAAACGGACAAGGCAATTGATGACGCTGTAATCTATTTTGAAAAATCGGATGACCCACGACATCACCTGCTGAAATCAATTATGGGCAAACATTTGAGTTACGCATTAGCCAAAGTACAGTCCCGAATTCAAACAAATAACGATTACTCATGGAAACAGTTACGTATCCATATATACAAGTGGGGCCATGATTATGCAAATGCCATTCAATATTACAATCAACTGGAACAGGAATTCGGAAGTTCCATCCCAATCTACTACAATCGGAGCGAATGCTACAACGAAATAGGAGATACAGAACGAGCCATTGCGGACATAACCAAGTGCATTGAATTGGGGGATGGCAAAGATTATGATGCGATTATTACCCGTGCCGATTATTACCGTGAGGGCGGGCAATATAAAGAGGCGATAGCTGATTTTACGAAAGGGGTAGAACTTGAACCGACTAATGCCTATCCCTATTACAAGCGGGGCTGGTGCTATGAGTTATCGGGCGATGATGATTCGGCAATGAAAGATTACAATGCGGGAATTGATGTCGATAAAAGTTATCCTTACATTTTTTTAACACGAGGTGAATTGTATCTGAAACGTGGAGAAAAAGAGAAAGCCGATGCCGATTTCAATGAGGTAATAAGACAAGATACCGTTGCCCGAAGTGGCAGTTGCCGCCAATATGCTCTCCACCTTTTAGGGCGGGAGGCCGAAGCCCTCGAATGGATGGATAAAATAATTGCTGCCGATTCAATAGAAAGCGGTGGCCTTTACGATAAAGCATGTCTGTTGGCACGCATGGGACGTTTGGACGAATCTGTTGCAGCACTTCGCAAAGCCTTTGAAAATGGTTATCGCTCGTTTGCACATATCGAACATGATGACGATATGGATGCAATTCGGGAACTGCCCGAATTTAAGCATCTAATTGAAGAATATAAGGCAAAACCTATTCGAATAGAAGCCGATGATGAACAGGCAGAAGATAAGATTGAAACGATTTCCGAGATACAGATGAAAAAGATGCATAGCGGACTTTATGAAATACCCTGTACGATTAATGAATTGCCTTTAAAATTCTTTTTCGATACGGGAGCAAGTACGGTTACAATCTCCTCGGTGGAAGCTAATTTCATGCTTAAAAATGGCTATTTAAAATCAGACGATATTAAGGGTAAAGAATATTACAGCGTGGCAACTGGCGAGATTCACGAGGGTACGACAATCCGTCTGCGTGAAATCAAGATTGGCGATGCCATTCTGCGTAATGTTGATGCTTCGGTTGTCCACAACCAGCAGGCTCCGCTATTACTCGGCCAGACAGTTCTGGAACGGTTCGGAACGGTTACTATTGACAATATCAATTCAAAATTGATTATCAAACAAAAATAGAACAAGGAACATATAGACTTTCTCCAATTGAGCAATTCGTTGGAGAAAGTTTATTTGTTCGTTGGTGACATAATTTTCACAGGCTATATAATGGATATATTTACAAAATTGCGTCACAGAAGATGAAAACCTATTCACAACGAACCGTGACAAGGTTTATAAAAGGGTCTATAAATATATACTTTTCAGAAAAGTTTGTCACCGAGATAAAGTGGAATTATTAAGATGAAAACCTACTTACTCTCCATATTCGCCTTACTGATTGTAGGGTGTGGAATTCAACGCCAGCAACAGGCTATTTTTGCGGATAAATTGGATTCAGTCAAACGAGCCTATATAACAGCATTGGATTCTATGCGATTGGAATATGCCAATACGACCGATTCATTGATTCACATTCGTTACACGAATCTGATAGACGGATATATAGTTAACGTCATGTGGCAACCTGAATATTGTCTTTATGGCAAAATAGTAGGTAAAGCTATAATTAATTTCAGAGGGCAAAAGCGGCATTTTTCAATGGTACATAGTCATTATTTCTTAAATAATGAAAACAGGGATGTTCCCGATAGCATAGCAATACAATCTTTTGATAAATCCCATATTTACGAAATCGAATATCCAGCACAGAGTAGGCGTGAAGATGTTCCATTTTTCTTTGAAGATAACGGTGCCACATTGGTACTCACTATGTGGGGTGCTGGACGAAAGAATTGTAATACATATCGTTATCATAATGTAATTCATTCCCAAGGCGATTTATACCAAGGCGTTTTTCAAGACCCACCCTATACGAAAATAGATGATTTTACCCGTTTTGATGAAGGTAAAATAATATTATTAACTGTTTTTCGTCAAAAAGAGGAAATATACGAAAAGAACGATTCCACAGAAAGCTATGAATTAACCTATATTAAAGAACGCCCAACCTTTTTTAGTGATTCTGTTTTTACTTATAAAGTCGAGAAACGATTAGTTAAGAAAGAATATTGTGAAAATAAATATTATTCTTTACAGTAGGTAAGGAAACATTCTACCGTTGCATCATAGAAGATGAAAACCTACATACTCCTCATATTCACCCTGCTGATTATAGGGTGCGGAAATCAATCGCAATCACGGTGCGATTCTGCGATAGTAGTCCCCATTGATTCATTTAGTAGGGAGATTGTTGATCGTGCCTTATGGCGGGAACTGTCACATGATGATGATGAATATTTCCCATACATAGATTCGGCCCGTTTGGATTGGTCGCAAGTGGTCAATCATTATCTCTCGACAAAACATCCTAATTCAAAACAGTTGATTTTAACGTGGGGAAAGAATCAACGGTTCGATATAACACAAACACCTCGATTAAACGATATTCATTACATTGATACGCTCTTGTCATTGTGTTACTATTGTACGACTGGGCAATTATCATCGGCATTTGAGCGAGAGTTGGAAAAATATTTATCATTACCTATAACATTCGACCAAACACTACCTTTATTTGAACACAATCCAAAGAATAGCGAGGTAGATAGTTTGCTCAAAGAAGCAACAGACGGAATTAGAATCTTCCATACACCAGATAAAAAATACAAAATTTACAGCTTTGAAGATCGTTTTGGCTCCTCTGGCCGATTCTTTAGCGTTTACTTGCAATACGTTAAAAATGGGGGAGTCAAATGGAATCAAATAGCTGATTGGAGCCATGGGATATATTCCCATGCAGAAATTGACAAAATATATACATTCTCACACAATGAACAAACATATTATGTGCTTATAAGTTACTGGTACAATCAAGCATATTTTGAAATTGTTGCAATCCAAAATGGAGACTTTATACCCCATTCCGAATTTTATCCTAAACAGTTTCAAGACAATATAAAGGATGGCTGCGTAGAGTTTTATGGTGGGCTAGATTCGTATGTTGACCTCGAATTTGATTCACAAGCCTTAACTATCAATTATACTTTTTATTCTTACATGGGACAGTTTGAAGAACATGGACAAACAATTCCTAAATATAAAAAGACAGAGCAAAAAACTGTAAAGTTGAATATTGAATGATTATGAAACCCTACTTACTCCCCATATTCGCCTTAGTGAATTAATTGACAATCTTATATTTGAACAAAATTGATTGTTGGGTGAAGAAATAGACATATAAAAGGACCGACTTTGACAAGGGGGCTTATAATAGACCCTTTGAAAAAGTTGATTCAATTTTATCAAACGATGAATGAGATAAAATTAAAAATAAATAGCAATTAGTTTGGAGTTAAATTGCGTCGTATCTTAAAGAATAGGGAAAGAGGGCCGAAAAAATGCGGCGTTTTCTTTTGCTTTCAGTAGACAGACACAAATTCTCGGCTTAACGGTCGGGAATTTTTATTTGAAAACCATAAATTCACTATGCCAATGAATAACAAGAAAGAACGTGTTACAGAACTTATTTAGCCCATTAAACAATTCTTTAATTAACAATCATTTACAAACCAGTAGACAGACGCAAATGTTTAACCATCCGTTTAACCAATGCGAAAAACATGGTAAAACACATTCGAGAAAATCGTCGTAAAAGGAAATAGATCAGTTGGTTACCCCTAAACGCGTAGCGTTTTGGGGGCTTGAGAGCGCAACCTTGCCAAGGTTGAGGTCGCGGGTCCGAGTCCCGTTTTCCGCTCACGACAAACGAGTGATAATCAATGAATTATCGCTCGTTTTTCTTTTTCTACCGTGTGTTACAGATGTCCGTTGTGTAACACAAAATGCCTTGAAATCGCCGTTTGTGATACAGAGTGTGATACATAAAATCGTGCACTACTGTCCCGTAAAAGCGGGCAAGTCGGTCTTTGAAATAGTTGAAACATAGTCTATTAGAAGTAATTTTTCATGTGCGACGATTTGAATTTGTAATTTTGCAGCCCATAAAGGGACTGCTCTATGAACAAAGACAAATATGTATTCGCTCAATTGGTTGCATTTCTCGACAACAACAAGTTCCGTCACCTGGTTGACAAGTATGATGGGAACAGGTATGTCAAGAACTTCACCTGCTGGAATCAGCTCATGGCACTCATGTTCGGACAACTCTGTAACCGTGAGAGCCTGCGTGATGTTGTCGTTGCATTGGAGACTCACCAATCCAAATGTTATCACCTTGGAATGGGGCGTAATCCAATAGCGAAAACGACATTTGCCACAGCGAATCAGAATCGTGACTACAGGATCTTTGAAGACTTTGCCTTCTTCATGATGGAACAGGCTCGCAAGAAACGAGCAACCGACATCTTCAAGCTGAAGGGGAATGTTTATGCATTTGATTCAACAACGATTCCGCACTGCTTGTCAGTATTCTGGTGGGCAAAGTTCCGCAAGAAGAAAGGAGGCGTTAAGGCGCATGTCCTTTATGATCTGGAGTCCCAAGTTTCTGCTTTCTTCCATATTACGACTGCATCGGTACACGATTCAAAGGCAATGAAGGAGATTCCCTATGAATCAGGTTCTTACTACGTATTTGACCGTGGTTACAATGCATTCAAGGAACTCTACAAGATTTGTCTTAATGAATCATACTTCGTGGTTCGGGCGAAGAAGAACTTACAGTACAAGTGTACGAAATGGAAACGTAGATTGCCTAAGAATGTGCTTTCTGATTCCGTTATTGAACTCACGGATGTGAACACACAGAAGAAGTTTCCTGAGAGGCTGCGACTTGTGAGATTTCACGATGACGAGCAAGACAGAGACTTCGCATTTTTGACGAATGCATTCCATCTTACCGCTCTCGAAATTGCTAATCTCTACAAGAACCGATGGCAGATTGAGTTGTTCTTCAAGTGGCTCAAGCAGCACCTCAAGATTAAGAAATTCTGGGGCACTACAGAGAACGCTGTCAGAATACAAATTTGCTCTGCAATCATAACTTATTGCCTTGTCGCCATCGTCCAACACGACATGCGACTAAAGCGGTCAACTTATGAGGTCCTGCAGATTTTGAGCATCTCACTAACGGATAAGACTCCACTGAGAGATCTCTTCGAAAAGACTAATTTCAACGATGTCAAAGAACTCGATTATCCCCTCTTGGAGGGACTATTTGATTAATATTAACTTCGTCCCAATTTTAACGGGACACTAATGAAAATCGTGTAACACACGAATCGCATTTTGTTGCTTGCGTAATCCGTAAAGATTATGACAATCAACGTCGTATGTCGCAGAGACGCTATCAACAGAAACCGTTTAGCCCCTCTTGCTCTTGTCTTTACCCATGACCGCCGCCGTAAGTTCGTCGGTCTGGGCATTTCGGAAGCTTTGGTGCATTGGGATTTCGACAAGCAACAACCTACCGCCGACTGCCCCGATAGAGCAGAAATACAGTTTCAAATAACCTCCAAGATACGTGAATACGAGAAGAAAATCAAAAAGTTGGAGGTGCTGGAAATTCCCGTTACATTCGATACGCTGTTTGAACAGAACGGCAAACGAATCAACTGCACGGTCGGGGAGTACTTCAAACAGATTATCGAACGCTTGGAAAAAGTCGAAAAGTACAGTTCCGCCAGCAAACATAAGGTAACGTTGGTCCTTGTGTCGCAATTCCGCTCGGTCAATATGCGTTTTGATGAATTGGATTTGACGTATTTAAGGGAGTTTGAAATCTTCTTGAGTCAAAAGGGTAATGTAAACAACAGTTGCAATTATGCAGCATTCCAATACTGCCGGTTGTATCTTATTGAAATTCTACATCAAACCACAACTACGGCGAAGGAATCTATTTCCACGTCAACGTTGTATCTTATCGAAATTCTACATCAAACCACAACTATGATTTCAGCAATCGCGCTCCGGCGTCGGTTGTATCTTATCGAAATTCTACATCAAACCACAACGTGGGATTCACACTTTTGCAATCGTCGCAAGTTGTATCTTATCGAAATTCTACATCAAACCACAACCCGCACGTGCTCCGCTGTGTAGGCACGTTGTTGTATCTTATCGAAATTCTACATCAAACCACAACTCGTCCGAAACTATTATAGTTACTCGCAGGTTGTATCTTATCGAAATTCTACATCAAACCACAACATTTGGATATTCTTCAATTTTGGAGAGATGTTGTATCTTATCGAAATTCTACATCAAACCACAACATCTTACGCTAATTGGCAAAAACAATTTGAGTTGTATCTTATCGAAATTCTACATCAAACCACAACTTCGAGACTGGCTTCGATACGTTTGTACTGTTGTATCTTATCGAAATTCTACATCAAACCACAACAACGCCACTATGTCTGGTGGTTCTGCTTCGTTGTATCTTATCGAAATTCTACATCAAACCACAACTCGGGCACAACTACCCCCAATTCTGCTCTTGTTGTATCTTATCGAAATTCTACATCAAACCACAACAACAAACCTTGAAAGATTTTCACCAGTTTAGTTGTATCTTATCGAAATTCTACATCAAACCACAACTTTTTTATTTACCTGTTTACCGGTATATTCGTTGTATCTTATCGAAATTCTACATCAAACCACAACGTTTTTGCTGTTTCAGCAAATTTCACACTGTTGTATCTTATCGAAATTCTACATCAAACCACAACAAGAGGGTGGCTAACTCTTTGGATCGGGCGTTGTATCTTATCGAAATTCTACATCAAACCACAACGGCCGGACAAGCAGTAAGCCCGGAAAAATAGTTGTATCTTATCGAAATTCTACATCAAACCACAACTGGAAATCGTTCATAGTTTGCAACCTTGTCGTTGTATCTTATCGAAATTCTACATCAAACCACAACCGTAGTAATCCCACCCCAAATTCTACATAGTTGTATCTTATCGAAATTCTACATCAAACCACAACCGGGTCTCAAGTACGCCGTAAAATCCCCTTGTTGTATCTTATCGAAATTCTACATCAAACCACAACGATTCGGCGCATACCTTGTTGGATAAGGTGTTGTATCTTATCGAAATTCTACATCAAACCACAACACTCCATCCACTCTTTGTGGTTTTTAATGGTTGTATCTTATCGAAATTCTACATCAAACCACAACCAGCTCCCCCAGTCGGCGACTCTACTGCTGTTGTATCTTATCGAAATTCTACATCAAACCACAACCTTGTCGCTGCGGAGGTTCGTCGGCTGAAGTTGTATCTTATCGAAATTCTACATCAAACCACAACTGCCCACAAAGACCTCTGGGATGACTTTAGTTGTATCTTATCGAAATTCTACATCAAACCACAACTAAAACGTTTGCAACCCGTCTGTCTAATCGTTGTATCTTATCGAAATTCTACATCAAACCACAACGCCTGAGCAATAAGGAGGTTCTCGGCGACGGTTGTATCTTATCGAAATTCTACATCAAACCACAACTCACAATGGCGTATAATTAGGATATATTTAGTTGTATCTTATCGAAATTCTACATCAAACCACAACATTTCATACCCACATAGGAAAACGTATTTTGTTGTATCTTATCGAAATTCTACATCAAACCACAACGGTTCTGTTGACATTCTTCCTGGTCGTCCAGTTGTATCTTATCGAAATTCTACATCAAACCACAACGGCCCAGCCGGTCAGTTTTCCGTTGATACGTTGTATCTTATCGAAATTCTACATCAAACCACAACTCGGTCAATGGCCCTCTTGGTCAACAGGGTGTTGTATCTTATCGAAATTCTACATCAAACCACAACTCGCCCGGCAATGGCTGCTCGTTCCATGTGTTGTATCTTATCGAAATTCTACATCAAACCACAACAACGTCCTCTATAATACAATTCGTTCTGCGTTGTATCTTATCGAAATTCTACATCAAACCACAACCCACAATAGTTTCGTTCTTCACATCCTCTGTTGTATCTTATCGAAATTCTACATCAAACCACAACATAGTGTTTAAATACTTATTTTTACTAAACGTTGTATCTTATCGAAATTCTACATCAAACCACAACCGCTTCAGTTGTATCACCCCGAGATGAGGAGTTGTATCTTATCGAAATTCTACATCAAACCACAACCCGGGAACAGCGTTAATCCAATTCAACGAGTTGTATCTTATCGAAATTCTACATCAAACCACAACTTGTTTGGCACAAATGTGCTCTACAACACGTTGTATCTTATCGAAATTCTACATCAAACCACAACGCGATGAAGGTTCTGCGAATGATTACCTTGTTGTATCTTATCGAAATTCTACATCAAACCACAACAAAGGAGTTCTTTCGCAGACTCGTCCAGCTGTTGTATCTTATCGAAATTCTACATCAAACCACAACTCGATGAAGTCTCTGCGAACGATTATCTTAGTTGTATCTTATCGAAATTCTACATCAAACCACAACGGAATCGGCGCTATTTTGACAAAAAGAATCGTTGTATCTTATCGAAATTCTACATCAAACCACAACTGGCAATCCTCGATTAATCCGTCTAATGTGTTGTATCTTATCGAAATTCTACATCAAACCACAACTTACGTGGCCGCCCCCATTATCATGGTATTGTTGTATCTTATCGAAATTCTACATCAAACCACAACTTTGCGAATTTGGCACATTACGTGGCCGCGTTGTATCTTATCGAAATTCTACATCAAACCACAACAATGTCGATACTTCGGCCTACCACCCTACGTTGTATCTTATCGAAATTCTACATCAAACCACAACATTTTGATTGTGAGAAGCGCATCAATTACAGTTGTATCTTATCGAAATTCTACATCAAACCACAACATACAGGCTCGCCGCAATTGGAAGTATAAGGTTGTATCTTATCGAAATTCTACATCAAACCACAACGTCGGGCCTCATATTGATTGATAAAGTGTTACTTACGGGCTGTCTGCCACTATAAAAATACGATCGGGTGTTCCGACGAAGCCAGTTTGATGCATTTTCCGTATTTCAAAGAACGAAAATAACGATTTATCAGAAAAATTCCAATTGTTGCGGAATTTCCGGTTTTGCTCGTTCGCTTTTACCCCAAAAATTTAATATGTCTCCATACTGTTTGTCCGTTACAGCAAGAATACTTGTAAATCCTGTCGGAGGCATCGATCGTCGAACCCGCTTAATGTGAACCTGCATATTCTCCTTCGATGCACAATGGCGCACATAGACTGAATACTGCATCATTGTGAAACCATCTTTTTCCAACGCCTTGCGAAATTGCACCGCATGACGTCGTTCCGTTTTTGTATTGGTTGGCAAATCAAAAAAGACAAACAACCACATGATTCGATAAGCATTCAAGCGTACTTCTGACATTCGACTACTCCAATAAAGGATATGCAATCTTTTTTTGGGTTCCAGCAAAGCATTTAGCCAGGGAAGAGGCTGAAAACATAAGTCCTACTTCGAGAGGTCGCACAACCTTGTCGAAACGAGTATCGACAAACAGGAGCCGCAACAGTTCGCCTTTCACCTTTTTGGTCAGTTGTGTATTCCCGTTTCTGTAAAGTTGGCAGACCAATTCGTCGACATACGGTCGATAGGGTTCCATTACGTCATCGGCCAGCGGAAAGGAGTTGTAACGATTCCGATGGAAGATCCCGAATGCTGGGAACAGTCCGGAGCCCATGATCGCACGGGCCACGGCGGCTCGCAGGATCGTATAGCCGTAATTGAGCAGGTTGTTGGGCGGCGAACCTTCGCGGGAACGGTAAAATTCGGCACCGAACAGTTCTGACCAGTAGATTCTCGCTGCTATGCCCTCCCGGTTGTCGGCGTCGGCGCTCTTGACATTCATGTAGCAGGGTTTCAGTTTGTCTCCGTCATACCCCAGCTTCCGCAGCAAGGCAGCCTGGTTGCGGATTTTGGTCTCGACGATCTGTTTCCAAAGGCCCTTCTTCAGCGGTTCGGATGCAGCGATCTGCATCCGATAATGTTCACCTTGCGTTCTGTTTGAATCCAAATTCATCAACAAGGCGTTCGGCATTCGGTTCTCTCCGCACAGGATAACTGCCACGTTGTTGTCCGACAGCGCATTCAAGAGCGGCAGCGTGATGGAGGTCTGCTGGTCCTCCAGCACCACGAAGCCGATATCCTCGATCGGGATGCTTTTCCGTTGGTCGGGGGCCTCGCGCGTGTGGATGATCATCTGGCCGTTGCGCAGGCTCAAACAGTAGGGTGTCGAAAAAAACAAGGTTCGTTTCAGCATGGCCGGTCATCTTTGAATTTTATCTCGCCCGTTACGGTCAGTTCGAAATCATAACCTTCCACCAACATGTTAAAATTGGAAACGCTGAGGCGCAATTTCGGTGATGGATTGGATTGGCAGAATTGAGAGGTCCCAGCTCCATATAAGGAGGTAAGTGTTTTCTGATCTCGGGCCTCCTGATGAAAGAGGAACTGTACCCGTCCTTCTGCAGCCATTGCTGTTACCTTGTAGAGTCGTTTTACCAACTCCTTGCGGGTACATTCATAAAGTTCTGCCGGGGTATTTTCATAAAACAGGACCATGGTCCCCGTTTTTAAGATGTATTTCAAGGGGAAACCGTTCGTGTCGGTCTGCGGTACCAGATCGGGGCGGGCTTCCCGGTCAGCGCTGGCTTTGAAATATTGGGCAGCTTCGAGGTTGCTGACGAGTTCAAAGGTGCGTTTCGTTTTGCCCTTTTTGTCCTGGCCCTCATAGATGACCGTGCAATAGTTCCCCTCATTTACGACATGATAATCCCGCTTGTACTCTTTTGCAGATAGGTCGCGCTGTTTTTTTAGCGCGATCGGATGTTTGACACTCGGTGTGAAGATCCGCACCTTGCGGATGGGAATGCCCTTTTCCCGGTTCATCCAGATCGTGTATTCATCGGGATTCATCGCCGTCTTGAATCCGACCTCGTCGATTGCCTCCCGTACGCGATCCCGGACTGCATCGTCGATAATCTTGTCGATGTCCGTCGGCTGTAACTGCGCGAGCGATTTGCGGATGACATAGCGGATCTCTCCATCCTGCTTAATAGCGCCGTAGAAGGTATCCTGATGCAACCGGCAGCGAGCCGTGTCTCCTTGCTGGTAGATTGGTTCCCCGTCGGCATTCAACTTTATCCGGCCGCGAACCCGTAACTTCCTGCGCGTCTGTTTGGTCATGTTGTCGGGCGTGTGGTGGGCAACGAGCAGTTCGTCGGCCGCCGCCTTGACATCTTCGGTAAAGGTCGGCCAGGGTTTCTCGAAGCGGGGTTTGCCGCTTTCGCCGTAGCCGTATCGCTCCTCGTCGGCGACATATTGCGCCCAGCGGTCGTACTCCCGGCGGCCGATACAGGCGATCGTGATGGCGTCGATGCAGTGGTGGACGTGGTTCGTGCGCTCCTTGCGGGCATACTCCTCCTGCAGTCCCCACATCTTGCGGAACGCGGCGGTCGTGGAACCTTTGACCGTATAGATTCGGTCAAAAACCGTCTTCAGATAGAGCCGTGCATATTTGCCGATGATGCCGATGTCGACTCCCTGCCGATTGCTGAATCCTTCGGGAATCTCGGCCATGGTGAAGCGTTCGTATTTCCCGCGCCAGTAGTCGAGTTGCATCTGCAAATAGTGACGGCGCTGAATGGCGTCGTCCTTTTCGGATTTAATCGCTGCGCTTTTGCTCCTGCGAACCTGGGCTTCAATCTGCTTTTGCAGACTCTCCATTTTTTCCCGCCAACCAAACGATTCGATCCGCTCCATGATCTCGACATGGTTGGACAACTCGGCCGGCAGTTTCGCCCGTTTTGTCTCCCGGTTGAACCGGTTTTCGCAGAGCGTCTTGTTCATCTGCGAGTCATCGCCGCCGCGAGCCTGCGGGAGCGTGTGCTCGATGTCGAAATCCGGAGCCGACCCGACGAAGTCCGAAATGCGGATTTGCCGCCCGGTATAGGGACAGACGTGCTGCTGTTCTTCCCACAGCCGGTATTTCAGCACTTCGTCGTCCGAGGGTTTTATCTCGCGGCCGGTTTCGGCGGCATACTGGCTGTGGATCTCTTCGGCATATTTCCGATTCTCAACCTCCCGTTCCCGCTGATACTGCTCGATGGCCTTCCGCCTGTTCGCATCATTGAGTCCGCGGGCGAATTCAATCCGGATCTTCGTGTCTCGGTCGATCCTGCCTTCGCGTAACAGCGTGTTTATCAGGTTGCGCAATCGGAACAGGGCCCGCATGGCCATCGGGTTGCGAATGGTCGCAGTACGTGGAGAGCCGAGTTGCAGAATGCCATTTGCCTTGGGTTGCGCATCCGGATAGGTCTCGATTTTCGAGGGATGATAAAGACGGATCAGACGAGAGGCATCCAATCCATGATCGCTGAAATAGTCGGCAATGCGGTGCTCCTTTGAATCGAACTTGTTATACGGATTTCGCTTGTAGTCAAGCAGCAGCGAGGCGATGTCCTGTTCGATTTCATGCCGACGGCTTTCGTCGGCATAGACCTCCTTCGGAAGTGCCGCCCGCAGGTTGGCCAGGAATACCGCCTCGTCGTACCGATAGCCACAGCGCAGATAGACCAGAATCTTGCCGATGGCATTTAGGCTCAACGCCGCGTAATCCTGCGGGAGTTTGATGGCTGCAAACGCTTTGGCTTGTTCATCCGTGAGTTGCAATTTTTCGCAGGCCCAGCTACGCAGCCGACCTTCGTCGTTGAACGAAAAGAGGGCGTGCCATACGTCATTCAACATCTGGTCCTCGTTTTTTCCTGCTCCAAGCAGGTAAAGGCTGCGAATCTCCGTAATCCAGTCGTCTCCGAAGATCGCTTGCAGCGATGCCGTGACGGGGCATCCCGATACGGTGGCCGTGCGGGCGAAATTGAAACGATAAGGAGCTTCTGTACGCTCCTCTTTGCAGGCATATTTCCCTTTGCCGGCGATTCTGCGGGCGATCTCTTCGAAATCGAAATAAGGCTTGCTTTTCCGGAAGAAGAGCGAACGAATCGTCTCGAACTCTTCCTGTGTCAAAGGTCGTGGAGCATTGTCGCCCGGTCCTGTAATCCGGATGTTGTTGACGAACGACAGCATCCGGAACTCCTCAAAACGGGGATGCGAAACGGGGCACCGACTCTTCGTCGGCTCGAAGGTGCATCGGCCGACTGACCCCTTCTGCGATTTGAGGTCGCGCTGGAAAAAGATTGCCCGATGCAGCGCCTTACGCCATTCGTCGGGCAATTGCTGCCGGTCGCAGATGGCATTGAACTCGGCCAGGTAGTGTTCGTTGCGCGAGGTGTATTTGTCGCGGATTCGTTCCTTGTGTTGGTACAGTCCGTAGAAATATTCTCCGAGGTACCGACACCCTGCCGCTGCTATTTCAGCCGACAGATTTTTGATACACTCCTTGACCGTGCCGTCTTCTTTCTCATTTCCTGCTTCCTTGCGATTGCTGAGGAATCCGCGTCGCTGTGCCAAATGATAAAGCGCCCGGCCAAGCAGCCAGCGCTGTGTGCGATTCCCGAGATCGAGCCGCTCGGACAGGGCTACATAACGATCGTGGTAAGGATTTCGATCCCCATTGTCGTCGGTTCGCTGCCAACGGAGGAATTCATTGTCCTGCGGGTAACGTTTCTCTTTTTGCCAGGCGGTCAACAGCTCCTCGGGCAACGGCGGGCAAAGGTCGTAACGGATGAGTATTTTGAGCAGTTCGATTTTTCGCAGACGCCGCCGGAAATAGTGGCGGCGCAGTGCCCGGGCGCTCGTCCGATCCTGAACGGCAGGTTTTTCATTGTTTTTGTCGCGGGCAACTCCCTCCTGGAAAATGTCTACACCTTTGTCAATCAGCGTATATTCGTTCTCCGATTCATCGACAAGGGCCCATCCCAGTGAGTTGGTGCCAAGGTCCAAACCCAATACTTTTGCCATATGAAGAAAGTGTTTTCTGTAAAATTAAATAAAAAATTGCAGAAATTCATCTTTTTTTACTATATTTGTGGTGTAAGAATTCTACATCTTATCACAATAAGGCTATATGCCGAAGGTTTTCAACCTATTGTCTCCGCGTACTCCGTGGAGACTTTTTTTATATTTCGTGAATAATTTAAAAACCGTCGGTTGCTATTGCGGAGTGTGCCGGCGCTGTGGCTTTTTGCCTTCGGGAGTTCATGGTGCCGAAAACAGAAGGTCGCATGTCGGACCGTCCGCCACTCGCCGTGCGACGCACCGACATGAAGCATCTCCAATTGCAGCGTTCATCAAGGGCATATCGTTGGAATATGCAGGAATACTTTATATCGAGACTCTGAAACCGGGAAAACACGCGAATAGAAATTCAGCGACGCCTTCTGTTTCCGGGCGCATTCGTGCACGAGGCTCTGCCGCGGGCGGACGATGACGAACCGGATAAAAAGCGCACCCCGAAATCCCTTTCCGGATTTTCGGGGTGCGCTTCATTCGGGCGGGCGGCTGTCCGGCGCGTTATCGGGCGGGATGTTCCGGGCGTTTGCTGAAAATGGCCTTGATCCGGTCCATGTCGAACTTGGCCGAGCGGTCGTAGCAATAGATGCCGTTCTGTTCCTGTTCCACGTCCGTGAGCTGGGTGTAGCAATAGCCCCACACCTGTCCGGAGAGCGAGAGCAGCGCGTCTACCTGGCCTTCGAGCCGCGTGTAGAACTCTTCGAGCGTACGGGGCGCCTGTCCGTAACCCCACGATTCGGTCTGGGAATCCGTGGCCTGCTTCTCCTGGTCCTTCACCCATTTGATGCCGCCGAATTCATCGACCAGGTAGGGGCACGAGCCATCGTACTGCGGCCAGGCGTAGTTTGCGGTCGCCTTCACCTCGTTGAATCCGATGTTGCGCGTCTGGTCGCGGGTCGTCCGCAGGCGGGGATGGAAGAACGTGCCGTCGCTGAAGATTTTCTCTTTCAGTTTGGCCGGGTTCTGCTCGTAATTGTGGACGGCCCAGATGTCGGTCCTGACGACGGCGCCGCCGCTGACGGTGTTGACGGGGCGCGTCGGGTCGAGGCGTCCCGTCAGGTCGTAGACGTCGGAGGCGAAGCGCGGGAACTGCGTGTTGTCGGGCCACCACTCCTCGTTCATCGGCGTCCACGTCAGCAGCGAGGGGTGGTTCCGGTCGCGGACCACGCATTCGGCCCATTCGGAGAGGAAGTTGCGGGCCGTCTCCACGTCGTTGGCATCCATTCCCCAGCTGGGGCTTTCGCCCCAGGTGATGTAGCCGAGTCTGTCGGCCCAGTAATAGTAGCGTTCCTCGAAAACCTTCTGATGCAGGCGTGCGCCGTTGAACCCGGCGGCCAGTCCCAGCTCGATGTCGCGGCGCAGGGCGTCGTCCGACGGGGCGGTCCAGATACCGTCGGGGTAGAAACCCTGGTCGAGCACCAGCCGCTGGTAATAGGGTTCGTTGTTGAGGTAGATTTTGTTGCCTTCGATGTGGACCTTGCGCATCCCGACATAGGATTTCACGGCGTCGAGCACCTGGCCGTCGGGGGCGACCACCTCGTAGGTCAGGTCGTAGAGGAACGGGTCTTCGGGACTCCAGAGCCGGGCCTTTTTGACCGGGATGACGACGACGCTGCTGTTCGACGCCCGGACCTGCCGCGTGCCGACGACCTTGCCGCCGTCCCGAAGGGTCACCCGGAGCGTGTTCGGGCTTTCCCGGAAGAACTGCGGGGCGACGATCAGCTGCTGCTGGTCGATGTCGGTCGTCATTTGGACGCGTGCGAGGGCCTCGGGAGCCACGGCCTCCATCCACACCGTCTGCCAGATGCCTGTCGTGCGGGTGTAGTCGCAACTGTGCGAGGCGTATTGCAGCGACTGTTTGCCGGCAGTCTGTTTGCCGCTGCGCAGGTCGCTCGTGGCGAAGACGACCAGACTGTGGCTGCCGCCCGGCTTCACGAATGCGGTGATGTCGTAGGAGAACGACGTGCTGCCTCCGAAGTGGCGGCCGACGAAGCGGCCGTCGACATACACCTCGGAGGTGTAGTACACGGCTCCGAAGTTGAGCATCACGTTGCGTCCCGACCAGTCTGCCGGAATGTCGATCGTACGCTGGTACCAGATGCGGCCGATGAAGTCCGTGTGGCCGACGCCCGAGAGCTTGCTCTCCGGGGCGAACGGCACGATGATTTTGCCGTCGAATCCCTTCGAGCCGGCGTAGCCGCGTTCCAGGCCGCTTGCGCCGAAATCGAACGTGTAGGTCCATTCGCCGTTCAGGTTGATCCAGTCCGTCCGCTCGAACTGCGGGCGGGGATATTCCGGGCGGGGGATCTGCGAAAACAGACACGCGGCCTGAAGCAGGAAAAAGAGGGTGATTGCGGTTTTCTTCATGGTTGTTTTTGGTTGGTTTGCTTGTTTTCGGGGTGGTTATTCCGGTGCGATGTCGAACCGGTCGGGCGGCTCCGTGCGCTGCGCCCCGGCGAGCGGCGGCAGCATGCCGCAAGGGAGCAGCAGCAGGATGTGCGCATGTTTCATGGCTTCGTCTATGGGTTTGCTGTGCCGAAGTTACGAAACTTTTTCGGAATACGGAGCGGGTCAGAGGTTAATTTTGCAGGGGGACAGGCTGAAGACCCGAAAAAAATAGACTATATTCGTACGATCAAAACTGCCCGACTGATAGGAAAAAGAGACTCTTGCACTGTTGGGGACCCTGCACCTTCGTCGGAGCGCAGGTCCCGTGGCCGACGCTTTTCAACGGCCGGAACCTGAAAGGCTGGAAGACGGTCGGCGGGACGGAATCGTTTTTGTGTTATATTTACGGATAAAACGAATGCGGTTATGGAACGGGAGAACGTCTTTCATATCAAAAACATGGTTTGCAACCGCTGCATTCTGGTCGTCACCCGGCTGCTCGAAAAAGCGGGGTTCACGCCCCTCGATGTCGGACTGGGAACGGTCGTCGTGCAGGAGAAGCCCGGCCGGGAGCAGCGGGAGGCGTTCCGCAAACTGCTCGAAGCCTACGGGTTCGAACTGATCGACGACAGCCGGATGCGCCTCATCGAGCAGATCCGGACGGCCGTGATCGAATTGGTGCATTACAGCGAAGATGCCTCGAAAGTCAACCTGTCGGATTACCTGCGCGAACGCTGCCACCGTGATTACAGTGCGTTGAGCAAGCTCTTTTCGGAGGTCAACGGCATCAGCATCGAGAAATACTTCCTCGCCCAGCGGATCGAGCGGGTCAAGGAACTGCTGGCCTACGGCGACCTGACCGTCAGCGAGATCGCCGACAAACTCCGTTATTCGAGCGTGGCGCACCTCAGCGCCCAGTTCCGCGCCCAGACCGGGATGTCGCCCACTGAATTCCGCCGGCTGAAAGGACGCGGCCTGAAACCGCTGGATGAAGTGTAGGTATAAATCATATCCATAATTCTGTAACACCCGGAGCGTGTCGGGACCTTACCTTTGTTCCCATGGAAAAGAGTAAGATCATCACGAATACGTTCCCGGTCGCAGGCATGAGCTGCGCTTCGTGCGCAGTCCGGGTCGATAAGGCGCTCAACGGCCTGCCGGGCGTCGAGTCTGCGCATGTGAACTACGCTTCCGCTACGGCGCGGGTGGACTACCGTCCGGGGGAGTGCTCTCCCGGGGTGCTGAAGCGGGCCGTGCAGGCGGCCGGTTACGACCTGCTGACCGACGCGGAAGGCCCGGCGGAGGACGAGGCGGCGCACGTCCGTGCGGCGCATTACCGGGCGCTCAAACGGCGGACTCTTTGGGCGGCGGGGCTTTGTCTTCCGATTGTGGCCGGAGGCATGCTGTTCATGGACGCTCCGGCCGTGAAATACGCCGTGTGGGCGCTCTCCACCCCGGTCGTTTTCGGACTGGGACGGGAGTTCTTCGTCAACGCCTGGAAACAGCTCCGCCACGGGGCGGCCAACATGGATACGCTGGTTGCCGTCAGTACCGGAATCGCCTATCTGTTCAGCCTTTTCAACCTGTTTTTCCCGGAATTCTGGCTGTCGAGGGGCATCGAGCCGCACGTCTATTTCGAGTCGGCGGCCGTCATCGTCGCCTTCATCCTGCTGGGGCGGCTGCTTGAGGAGCGGGCGAAACGCGGCACGACGACGGCCATCGCGAAACTGATGGGCCTGCAACCGAAAACCGTCACGGTGATCACCCCTTCGGGCGAACGCTCCGTGCCCGTTGCGGAGCTTCGCGCCGGGGATCTGGTCGCCGTGCATCCCGGCGAACGCATCGCCGTGGACGGCACGGTGGCCGAAGGCGCGTCGTATGTCGACGAGAGCATGCTCAGCGGGGAACCGCTCCCCGTCTGCAAACAGGAGGGTGCGGCGGTGTTCGCCGGAACGATGAATGGCAACGGTGCGTTCCGTTTCCGGGCCGACAGGGTGGGGCAGGACACGGTGCTGGCCCGGATCATCCGCATGGTGCGGGATGCGCAGGGCAGCAAGGCCCCCGTGCAGCGGACCGTCGACCGGATCGCCGGCGTTTTCGTTCCCGCCATCATCGTCCTCGCCGTGCTGACCTTCGCGGCGTGGATGCTTTTCGCGCCGGAGGAGGGCTTCACCCGCGGGCTGCTGGCGCTGGTGACCGTGCTGATCATCGCGTGCCCCTGTGCGCTGGGTCTGGCGACGCCCACGGCCCTCATGGTCGGGATCGGCAAGGGCGCCGGACAGGGCATCCTCGTCAAGGACGCTGCGAGCCTGGAGGTGGCCCGGAAGGTCGACACCGTGGTGCTGGACAAGACCGGAACGCTCACCGAAGGCCGTCCGTCGGTCGTGGACGCTGCGTGGACCGAAGGGCCGGAGACGGCGCGGCGGATTCTGTTCAGCCTCGAAAAACGCTCGGGGCATCCGCTTTCGCAGGCCGTCGTCGAATCGCTCGGCGGGGAGCGGGACGTTCCCGTGACCGGGTTCGAAAGCATTCCCGGACAGGGTGTCCGGGGCGTCGCGGAGGGGCGGACCTGGTATGCCGGGAACGACGCGCTGCTGTCCCGCCACGGCATCGTGCCCGACGCCCGTCTGCAACGGCTGGCCGAAGGGTGGATGCAGGAGGCGAAGACCGTGGTTTGGTTCGCCGATGAGGAGCGGACGCTCGCCGTGCTCGCCCTTGCCGATGCGCTGAAACCCTCGTCGGCCGGGGCCGTCGCCCGGCTGCACGCGCTGGGCATCACGGTCTGGATGCTGACGGGCGACAACGCCGGTTCGGCGCGCGAAACGGCCCGGAAAGCCGGGATCACCCGTTTCCGGGCGGGCGTCCTGCCGCACGAAAAGGCCGGATTCGTCCGGCAGTTGCAGTCCGAAGGCCGGACGGTGGCCATGGCCGGCGACGGGATCAACGACAGCGCGGCTCTCGCGCAGGCCGATTTGAGCGTCGCCATGGGGCGGGGGAGCGACATTGCGATGGATACCGCGATGGTGACGATCCTCTCGTCGGACCTCCGGAAAATCCCGGAGATGATCCGGCTGTCGCAGCTCACCGTGCGGACGATTCGCCAGAACCTCTTCTGGGCCTTCATTTACAACCTCGTCGCCATTCCCGTAGCGGCCGGGGCGCTCTATCCCCTCTGGGGGTTTCTGCTCGACCCGATGATCGGCGGGGCGGCCATGGCCTTGAGCAGCGTGAGCGTCGTGGCCAACAGCTTGCGGCTGAAACGCCGGCGGATCGGCGATGAGTGTGAACATGACGAACCGGTTGAAACCGAAGAAAAGATGAAAAAGGAATTTATCGTGGACGGCATGACGTGCAATCATTGCCGGATGCATGTGGAACATGCGCTGAACGCCCTCGACGGCGTGAAGGCGGTCGTGACGCTGGACCCTCCGGTGGCCGCCGTGGAGTTCTCCGGGCCGGAAATCGGCCTCGGGGAGTTGCAGAAGGCCGTTACGGAGCGGGCCGGGGAGTATACCCTGCGGGCGCGGTGACGACGGACGCCCCTGCGCAGGCGGGGCGTTTTTTTTCGTGCCGGGCCGCATCTTTTCGGCGAATATCCGGCGGAAAATGCGTTTTAGCATTAACTTTGCTGTCGGATTGTGTAAAGTATGCTGATGGAGACTCTTTCCCGTTGGATCGGCGGCGTGAACGACGTGCTGTGGACCTATGTGCTGGTCGCGGCGCTCTTGGGGTGTGCCGTGTGGTTCACCCTGCGCACGCGGGGCGTGCAGTTCCGCCTGCTGGGCGAGATGATGCGCGTGCTGGGCGAGTCGGCCGGAAGCGGCCCGAAGGGCGAGCGGCACGTCTCGTCGTTCCAGGCTTTCGCCGTGTCGCTGGCCAGCCGCGTCGGCACGGGGAATCTCGCGGGCGTCGCCACGGCCATCGTCGTCGGGGGACCCGGCGCGGTCTTCTGGATGTGGGTCATCGCCCTTGTGGGCGCCGCGAGCGCTTTCGTCGAGTCGACCCTCGCACAGCTTTACAAACGCCGCGGCAGGGACTCTTTCATCGGCGGTCCGGCCTACTACATGGAACGCGGCCTCGGGCGGAGGTGGATGGGCGTGCTGTTCGCCGTGCTGATCTCCGTGACCTTCGGATTCGCCTTCAACTCGGTGCAGAGCAACACGATCTGCGCCGCGTGGGAGGGAGCTTTCGGCGCCGATCATGTGTGGGTGGGCGTCGTGCTCACGGCGCTGACGCTGCTCATCATCTTCGGCGGCATACGGCGCATTGCGCGTGTCAGCGGCGTGATCGTCCCGATTATGGCGCTGGGGTACATCGTGCTGGCGCTGGGCGTCGTGCTGTTCAACCTCGGGCGGCTGCCCGAAGTGCTGGAGCTGATCGTCGCCGACGCTTTCGGCTGGGAGCAGACGCTGGGAGGCGCGGTCGGCGCGGCGTTGATGCAGGGCATCAAGCGGGGACTTTTCAGCAACGAGGCCGGTATGGGTTCGGCCCCGAACGTCGCCGCCACGGCTCACGTTTCGCATCCCGTGAAGCAGGGGCTTATCCAGACCCTCGGGGTCTTCACCGATACGCTCGTCATCTGCACCTGCACGGCCTTCATCATCCTGTTCGGGGGCGTTCCCGACGCTTCGCTCAACGGCATTCAGCTGACGCAGGCGGCTCTGGAGAGCGAGATCGGTCCTGCGGGCGGGGTGTTCGTCGCCGTGGCGATCTTCCTGTTCGCCTTTTCGTCGATCATCGGCAATTATTACTACGGCGAAGCCAACATCCGCTTCATCACTCCGCGGCCGTGGGCGCTGACGCTCTACCGGCTGCTGGTCGGCGCGATGGTGCTGTTCGGAGCCTTGGCGACGCTCGATCTGGCATGGAGCCTGGCCGATGTGACGATGGCGCTGATGACGCTGTGCAATCTGGCGGCGATCGTGCTGCTGGGCCGTCAGGCCTTCCTGCTGCTGGCCGACTACACGGCCCAGAAGCGGCAGGGCATCAAAAATCCGGTCTTCACGAAAGACCGGATTCCCGAATTGAAAGACAAGGCCGAGTGCTGGTAGCGCATTACTCCACCAGCCGGCGCGTTACGCTCCACCGCTGCATCAGCCGCACCACCGCCCAGCTCACGGCGAAGGCCCCGCAGGCGATCAGCGCGATGCGCGCCAGCGCGGGAAGTCCCGGAATCCGCTGCACGAGGTCGTAGCCGGCCTGAACGAAGATGAAGTGGCAGAGGTAGATGCCGAACGTCGCGCCCGCCAGCCGCGAGAGCCATGCGCGGGGCCGTGCGGCGGCCTTCTGCACGAGGATGAAGACCGGGGCGGTCATCATAAAGACGTTGATGCCGGCGAAATACCAGACGATTTCGAGGTAGGCGTAGTTGCCCGGGAAATGTTTCTGCATCACCACGTAGCCCAGCCCCGTGGCGAGGTATCCGGCGAGGAAGGTCGGGATGCAGATGCCCAATGTCCTGCGCCAGTTCCATGCGGGCGGGAATTTCACGAGGTAGAAGGCCAGCACGAGGTAACCGGCGAAGCCCGAGACGTAGTGGAACGTGCCGAACTCGTTCCAGTCGCAGACGCCGTAAAGCCCCGTGTTGCCGTAATTGCCCGTGTAGCCCAGCGCCGGGGCCAGCATCTTCACGTAGGGCAGCAGCAGCGTCAGGCCCCAGATCGCGAGGACGCTCTGCAACTCGCGCCGCGAGGCCCGTTCGAGCCACGGGCTGATCAGCGGCATGATCAGATAAAGTCCTATCAGCATATAGAGATACCAGAGCGGCGTGGTGTCGTAGCAGAAGTTGAAGACGAAGGTCCACATCTTGTGCAGCGTCGCTTCGCCGGTGAACAGCGCGGGGTCGATCGACGGGCTGGAGGTCCCGACGTAGCGCATATACAGGTAGTAGAGCACGGGCAGCGTCAGCGACCAGAAGACCAGCGCCAGGAGGACGCGGCCGATGCGCTTGCGGTAGAAAGCCCCCGTTCCGGTCCGCACGGGCAGCAGCAGCACGCCCGACATCATCACGAACAGCGGCACGCAGGCCCGGACGAAACTGCCTGCCAACGCTCCTTGCAGGAAGGTGGCGCGGTCGCTGTCGAACACGGCGACGAAGGCGTCGCAGCTGTGGGAGAAGACCACCAGGAAGCAGGCGATCACGCGCAGGAGGTCCACCCAGCCGATGCGTTCGCGGGCCGGGACGTTCAGGTCGGGAAGTCGGTTCTTCATTGTCGCAGAAATGGATTTCCGGCGAAGGTACGAAAAAAATCCGGGACCGCCGTGCGTTTTCGCCGCGGCGTCCCGGATTTTTGGTTGTCCGCACTCCCTCCGGCGGACGTCCCCTTCGGGTCAGTTGACCACCACCGTCGGGAAGTATTCGCGCAGCAGGGCCGCGGCGCGGTCGAGCTGTTCGGGGGTGTTCTCCCGCACGTCGCGGAGTTTGTACTCCAGCCCCATCGCCTCGTACTTATGCACTCCGAGGGTGTGGTAGGGGAGCAGTTCGACCCGCTCGACCGACTTGTAGCCGCCGAGGCGTTCGCCCAGCGCACGGATGTCGGCTTCGGCGTCGCTGATGCCCGGAACCAGCACGTAGCGTAGCCAGAAGGGTTTTCCGTGGGCTTCGAGCCAGGCGGCCGTGCGGAGCGTCTGCGCGTTTTCGCGTCCGGTGAGGGCGCGGTGGCGTTCGGGATCGGCCTGCTTCACGTCCAGCAGCACCAGGTCGACCAGCCCCAGCAGCTCCTCGACGGCCGGGTTCCACACCCCGCCGTTCGAGTCGATGCAGACGTGGATGCCGGCCTCCTTCAACGACTTTACGAGCGGAACAAGTTCCGCGGCCTGGAAGGTGGGTTCCCCGCCCGAGAAGGTCACGCCGCCGCGCCGCCCGAAGAAGGGCTTCTGGTCGACGGCCATGCGCAGGATCTCCGCAGGGTCGGTCAATGTGCCCGCTCCGGCCTCGATCGTGTCGGGGTTGGCGCAGTAGAGACAGCGGAAATTGCAGCCTTGGAGGAAAACGACGAGCCGGAGTCCCGGCCCGTCGAATGTTCCCATGGATTCGTAAGAATGTACACGAAGCATGATTGTTCCTTGTTTTTGAATAAGGGGGTTCGGGCGCAAACCGGGTTCCGGTATGCAAATCCTGCGCCCGCCCCTAAAAGCGGCTTTTCAAGCCGTTACATCCTTTCGTGGAAGCTGCGGCTGATGACTTCGAGCTGGTGTTCGCGGCTCAACTTGGTGAAGTTCACGGCGTAGCCCGAGACGCGGATCGTCAGCTGCGGATATTTCTCGGGGTGCTCCATGGCGTCTTCGAGCATCTCGCGGTTCAGCACGTTGACGTTCAGGTGGTGTGCGCCCTTGGTGAAATAGCCGTCGAGCATCGTCACGAGGTTCTCGATACGCTCTCCGGCCGTCGGGCCGAGCGATTTGGGCACGATCGAGAAGGTGTTCGAAATACCGTCCTGCGAGTCGCGGTAACGCATCTTGGCCACCGAGGCGAGCGAAGCGATGGCGCCGCTCTTGTCGCGGCCGTGCATCGGGTTGGCTCCCGGGGCGAAGGCCACGCCCTTGAGGCGTCCGTCGGGCGTTGCGCCGGTCTTCTTGCCGTACATCACGTTCGAGGTGATCGTCAGCAGCGACAGCGTCGGGCGGGCGTTCTTGTAGACGGGCAGCTTCTTCAGCTCCTCGCTGAAGTAGTAGACGAGGTCCACGCCCAGGTGGTCGACACGGTCGTCGTTGTTGCCGTAGCAGGGGAATTCACCCTCGATGTCGAAGGCTTCGGTGAGACCCTCGGCGTTGCGGCGGGGCGTCACGCGGGCGTATTTGATGGCCGAGAGCGAGTCGAGGGCGATCGAGAGACCGGCCACGCCGTAGGCGAGATTGATGCGGGGATCGGTGTCGACGAATGCCATCTGGGCCTTCTCGTAGTAGTACTTGTCGTGCATGTAGTGGATGATGTTCATGGCCTCGTTGTAGACGCGGGCGATCTCCTTGAGCACCATCTTGTAGTTGCGCATCACCTCCTCGAAGCGCAGCGGACCCTCCGACAGCGCCGGAATGCCCTTGACCATCAGCGTGCCGGTGTTCTCGCAGCGACCTTCGTTAATGGCCAGCAGCAGGGCCTTGGCCAGGTTGGTGCGGGCGCCGAAGAACTGGATCTGGCGGCCGATGTCCTGGAACGAGACGCAGCAGGCGATGCCGTAGTCGTCCGAGTGGCGCACTTCGCGCATCAGGTCGTCGTTCTCGTACTGGATCGAGCTGGTGTCGGCCGAAACCTTGGCGCAGAAGTCCTTGAATCCCTGCGGCAGCTCGGGGCTCCAGAGAATCGTGAGGTTCGGTTCGGGCGAAGGACCGAGGTTGTAGAGCGTTTGCAGGAAGCGGAACGAGGTCTTCGTCACCTTCGTGCGGCCGTCGTTGAAGCGTCCGCCGATGGCCTCGGTCACCCACGTCGGGTCGCCGGCGAAGATGTCGTTGTAGGACTGCATGCGCAGGTGGCGCACCATGCGCAGCTTGATGACGAACTGGTCGATCAGCTCCTGGGCGAACGACTCGTCGATCGTCCCGTGCGCGAGGTCGTATTCGATGAAGATGTCGAGGAACGACGATACGTTGCCCAGCGACATGGCGGCTCCGTCCTGCTCCTTGACGGCGGCCAGGTAGGCCATGTAGACCCACTGCACGGCCTCCTGCGCCGAATGCGCCGGACGGCTGAGGTCCAGTCCGTAGTATTCGCCCATCGTGCGGATGTCCTTCAGGGCCTTGATCTGCTCGGCGACCTCTTCGCGCAGGCGGATGCGGGCGTCGGTCATCGGGCCGGTGAGGTTGCGGAGGTCCTCCTGCTTGGCCTCGATCAGGCGGTCGGTTCCGTAGAGGGCCAGACGGCGGTAGTCGCCGATGATGCGGCCGCGGGCGTAGTTGTCGGGAAGACCCGTCAGGAAGCCCAGCGAGCGGAACGAGCGGATCTCCTCGGTGTAGACGTCGAACACGCCGTCGTTGTGCGTCTTGCGGTAGTGGGTGAAGATGTCCTTCACCTTCTCGTCGACCTCCACGCCGTTCTCCTTGCAGGCGCGCGATACGACATTGATGCCGCCGAAAGGTTTGATGGCGCGCTTGAGCAGTTCGTCGGTTTGAAGGCCCACGATCAGCTCGTTTTCGCGGTCGATGTAGCCGGCCTTGTGCGAGGTGACGGTCGAAACGGTCTTGTTGTCCAGCGCGCGGACGCCGTTATGCTGACGCTCCTCTTCGAGGGCCTTGAGGCAGAGGTTCCAGATGTGCTTCGTTCGCTCGGTAGGTCCTGCGAGGAACGAGGCGTCGCCCAGGTAGGGGGTGATGTTTGTCTGTACGAAGCTCGTCACGTTGATCTCTTTGCTCCAAAGCCCGTCGATAAAGGTTTTGTTCAGTTCCATAGATGATATTGTTCGTTTTGAGATGATAATTGTCCTATTTCGGTCGGCAAAGATACGTTATTTTTTTCACACCGGCCAAAGAGCGGTTACAATTTTTTATAAAAATTTAAAAAATACCTACGATCAGGTATTGACGGCGCCTTCCGGGACATGCAATAGTTACAGGAAGGCGTTGCGGCGTTTGTGGCCCTGCTTTTGCAGGGGCGGGAGTGTATAAATACGAAAAACGATGAAAAGATTCTGGATTGCCCTGCTGGGTGCGGGGCTTTTTGCGACGGCGGCGTTCGCCGGCGGTGACGAAGTTCCGGTCAGGATGCACGAACTGCCCGATGCGGCGAAGACGTTGGTGAAAAAGTATTTTCACGACATCGAGGTGGTTTCCGCCACGATGGAGAAGGGCGTGGCCCCGAGCTATGAGGTGAAGTTGGCCGACGGTACGGAGATCGACTTCGACGCCCGCGGCGAGTGGACCGATGTCGAGCGGCCGGGGGGTGTCGTGCCGGACGGGCTGATTCCGCAGCCGATCCTGAAATTCGTGGCTGCGAACTATCCGGGGCGGCACGTCCGGGGTGTCGAACGCGACGGCCGCAACCATGAGGTCTCCCTCGACAACGGACTGGAACTGAAATTCAACCGCCGTTTCCGGCTGGTGGAGACCGATCACTGACGGCCGACGATTGGTGCGGCGGATTACGGCCCGGGGGTTTGAGTTGCGCATCCGGCCCCCGGGTCCCGCCGCTTTGTAAGGTGAAAGGTGTAAGATGAAAGGTGAATTTTTCATTTACAACCTTTCACCTTCGGCTTTGATAAAAAGCGTATCTTTGCAGCGTAAATCCCGATAACGATGGAAGAACTCTCGCTTACGACCCCCGCCCTGCTGTTTTCGGCCGTGTCGCTGATTCTGCTGGCCTACACCAACCGGTTTCTGTCCTATGCGCAATTGGTGCGCACGCTCAAGGAGCAGCATTTGCAGCACCCTTCGAAGGTGACGCGCGCGCAGATCGACAACCTCCGCCGGCGGCTCCACCTCACGCGCACGATGCAGTTGCTGGGCGTCACGAGCCTGTTCCTGTGCGTGGTGACGATGTTTCTGATCTACGTGGGGCTGATGCTGCTTTCGGCTTATGTCTTCGGTGCGGCGTTGCTGCTGCTGGTCGGTTCGCTGGGCGTTTCGATCTGGGAGATTCAGATCTCGGTCCGGGCGCTGGAGATTCACCTCAAGGATATGGAGAACCCGCTTGACAAGCGGGATTCGGAATAATTGTCCGGTCGTGTTCAAGCCGCCCTTTTTTAAGTTTAAGGGTGATTTAGCGAAGCGGCATCTTTTGACAAAAACGAAGATGCCGCGACGTCGCGTCACTGCATCTCCCACTAACCTACTTATGTAACCTAAAACCAACTTGTGAATCCGGTTCTCCGGTTTTCACAGTGCAAAGATACGGGTCCGTCGTTTCGCTGAAATGACGGACCCGTTGCATTTTCGTTACACGGCGCTTTTTGAAGCTCTCCTTTTCAAAGGAGGGTTTGGGTGGATTGTCTGCACGATGGCGTATCGGCATTATTTTTTGGCCTCCAGAAAATATTGCTGCGATTTGAGCAGGTTGCGCGACTGGAGCATCATCGTCTTCGTCTCGTTGAGGATCGTGAGGTAGAGCACCCCGGCGCGGGTGCTGCCCGACGGGACGTCGTTGATGCGCCGCAGCTGGCTCTTGATCGCCTCGACGATCGTGTCGAAGAGCTTGTCGCGCATTTCGAGCACCAGATCGAGGTCCGAGAAATCCTTCGTCGCCAGCATGTCGTTGATCTTGTCGAAAATCGCCTCCACCTGGTCGTTCACGCGCATCAGGTCGACGATCTGCTCCTTCGACATGCCCTCGTGGTTGTTGTCGATGTGTTCGAATGCCGGGCGCGTGATGTGGATCAGGGCCTTGGTCACCTCCGAAAGGTAGTCCGTGACCTGCACGTAGAAGTGCCCCGTGTCGATGTCGCACCGTTGCAGGCGGCGCAGCGTCGGCATGACGTTGTATTTGCGGATGCGGGCCTCCTCGAAAAGACGGTTCGAGTCGCGCACCATCTCCTTGAGCACCTTGCGGTTCTCCTTGAAGACGGCTACCAGCGTGCGGTTGTAGATGCGCGTGACCTCCTGCATCGTCGTGCAGACCTCGCCGATGCAGGCGCACAGCACCTCGTCGGGGGTCTCGGCCGTTTCGAGCGGCAGCAGGGCCTTTTCGGCCTCCTCTTTCAGTCCGGGCGTCTTGAGGTGGCTGCGGACGAGCAGCCAGGCGCAGAGCGCCGTGAGGGCTGCCACGGCGATCCAGCCGCCCCACAGCAGCAGGGCTGTCACGGCCAGCGCGATGAGGAATCCTCCGAGCGCCGTGATGAACCACCCCGAGATGACGGCCATCACGCCCGTGATGCGGTAGACGGCGCTTTCGCGGCCCCACGAGCGGTCGGCGAGCGACGATCCCATGGCCACCATGAAGACCACGTAGGTCGTCGACAGCGGCAGTTTGTAGGAGGTGGCGATGGCGATCAGGATCGACGCGGCGGTGAGGTTGACCACGGCGCGGACCATGTCGTAGGGGGCCGACGAACGCTCCTCGGCAGGGAGCGGCTCGAAACGCCGGTCGATGGCCTTCTGAACCCGCGCCGGAATCAGCCCGGTCCACATCGTGTTCATCACCAGCGTCGCGTGCACCAGACTGCGCGAAATGAGGGTCGAACCGAAGCGTTCGTCGCCCTCGTGCTGCGAGGCGAGCGACAGTTCGGTCTCGGTGACGTGCTGCGACTTTTTCGAGAAGAACAACGTCAGCACCATGATCAGTCCCGAGACGCCCAGCAGCAGGAAGTTGGCCCGGGCGGGAGCTTCGAGCGCCCCCATCATCATCGTTTCGCTGCCCGCCTCGCCGGCGATGCGCCAGGCGTCGTAGCCGGCCAGCGGCACGCCGATGAAGTTCACCAGGTCGTTGCCCGCGAAGGCAAGGGCCAGCGAGAAGGTTCCCGACAGGATCGTGATGCGCATGATGTTGAGCCGCATGCGCTGGAAAATGTAGAGGAGGAGCGACGCCGCGGCCCAGAAGGCGAGGAGCGTCACGAGGACGTGGTCGCCGACGTAGGCCGAAACGGAGGTCGGGATCAGTCCCGAGCTTTTCAACCCCTTGAACAGCGCGAAATAGAGGATTCCGGCCAGCGAGATGCCGCACCAGACGGCTCCCCAGCGGCGGAAGACGGCGGCGTAGCGGAACGAGAAGATGAGGCGCGAAATGTACATGAAAAGCGTTCCGGCCACGAAGGCCAGCGCCACCGACAACAGGATCGCCGCGATGATGACCATGGCTTTGCCCGTGTTGATGAACTGCGAGAGGTCCTGCAAGGAGGTCCCCGGGTCGCCGGCGATGCGGAACAGGGCGGCGGCGACGGCGGCGCCCAGCAGACCGAAGACCATCGACACGGTGGTCGAGGTGGGCAGTCCCAGCGTGTTGTAGAGGTCCAGTAGCAGCACGTTGCCCAGCATCATGCCCAGAAACAGCATCATAATCTCCTGAAAGGAGAACTGTCCGGGGTAGAAGACGCCGCTGCGGGCGACCTCCATCATGCCGCTCGAGGTGAGCGTGCCGACCAGAATGCCGGCGGCTGCGACCCAGAGGATCACGCGGCGCGGTGCGACTTTCGAGCCGAGGGCCGAGTTGAGGAAGTTGACGGCGTCGTTGGCGACGCCCACGACGATGCCCATCACGGCCAGCAGGGCCAGGATGACGACGATTGCGGTGAATAGCGGGGACATGGATTATCCGTTTTCGTAATTGTTATGGTTCTTTACCGTTGCAAAGGTCCGAAACCGATGTTACAAAGGCGTTACAGGGGCGTTGCGGGGGAGTGAAAAAATATCGGGGAGCGGTAAAAAACCGATCCGGCCGCCTGTCCGGCCGCGTGCGACAACTGCAGGCGACAGGCGAGCGCAATCGCTTGCGAATTGCCGGGCCGCCACAGCAGTCAAGGCGTGTGTTTTTGCGCCTTAACTCCCCGCCGAGGCGGGGAGTCAGGGGTGGCTCCGATTCGTAATCGCAGCCAAAGGCTGCGAATGCGGCCGGGCGGGTTGTCGTGTAGCTGGAATTTGTTAACTGTGTTTCTTCAATGTGAAGACGAACTCCAGCCCGCCGCGTTCGCGTTCGCGGGCCGTGATCGTGCCGCCGTGGATCGCAACGGCGTTTTTGACGATCGCCAGCCCCAGTCCCGTGCCGCCCTGTTTGCGCGATCGGCCCTTGTCGATGCGGTAGAAGCGTTCGAAGATGTGCGGCAGGTGCTCCTCGCCGATGCCGATGCCGTTGTCGGCGAACGAGACCGTGCACTCTTCGGGGGTGTCGGAAAGCAGCCGGATGAAGATGTCGCGTCCGCCGGAATAGGCCGCGGCGTTGTCCGCGAGGTTGCGGAATATTGATGTCAGCAGCGACGGGCTGCCGACGATCTCGACCTGCTGCGGGAAGTCGATGTTCACCCGCAGCCGCTGGTCGGCGGGTTTCAGTTCCATGTCGGCCGTGACTTCGGCGATCAGGTCGTTCAGCACGACGCGCTCCTTCTGGATCAGCTGGCTCGCCTCGTCCATGCGCGTGATGGTCGAGATGTCGGCCAGCAGACGCCGCAGACGCTCGGTCTGTGCGGCGCTTTTTTCCAGGAAGTCCGTGCGTCTTTGCGCGTCGAGCGACGGGTTGGCCAGCAGTGTTTCCAGATAGCCCTGAATCGCCGCCACGGGGGTCTTCAGCTCGTGGTTGATGTTGTTGGTGAGCTGTTTCTTGATGCGTATTTTCTCCTGTTCCTCGTGCAGCGCGAGGGCGTGCTCGCGGTCGCGGTCGGCAGTGGTTTTTTGCAGACGGGCGTAGAGGCGGATGATGTGGCTCGATATTTCGCCCAGTTCGTCGTGAGGAAATGCCGGGAGGTCGTCGATCCGCTCGCTCCGCTCGGCCCGTTCGGCGAATTCGTTCAGCCGGGTGATGTTCTGGCCCAGGCGGCGCGTGGCGAAATAGCCCGCCACGCTCATCAGCAGCGTCACGCCCAGCATGAACCAGAGGAATTCGCGGTCGGCGGCCAGGATTTCACCCAGCGGCACGGAGTAGGGTACGGCCGAGCGGACGATGTAGCGGTCGCCCCGCATGGCCGAGTAGAAATAGTTGCGGTCGGTGCTTTCGGAGTGGCGGCGGATGGTGTACCCCGTCCCGCGGGCCAGCGCCTCGGCGACCTCGGGGCGGTCAAGGTGGTTCGCGCCGGGCAGTGTGTCGAGCGAATTGTCGAAAACGACGTGTCCCGCCGGGTCGATCAGCGTCACGCGCACTCCTTCGCAGGGTGCGCCGGAGCGGGCGATGAAGGCGTCGGGGGGCGCGCCCGCATTCACGGCGTCGAGCATCCGCAGGTTGAAAAGCTGCAACTGCGCGTCGAGCCGCTCGGCCTTGAAGTGCTTTTCGCGCCCGTACTGGAAGAGGATAAAACACCCCACCAGCGTCCACGAAAAGACGAGCAGCAGCAGGAACAGCCGCCGGTGGTAGGAAAGTTTATGCTTCAAAGCCGTAGCCATAGCCCAGGCGCGTTACGATGTGTTCCCCGTAAGGTCCGACTTTACGGCGCAGGCGTGTGATGTTCACGTCGACCGTGCGGTCGAGGACGATCACCTCGTCGCTCCAGATGCGGCGCAGGATCTCCTCGCGTGAAAAGATCACGCCCCGGTTCGAGAGCAGCAGAGCCAGGATTTCGAACTCCTTCTTGGTGAGTTGCAGCTCCTTGCCGTCGAGCGTGCAGACTTTGCGCCGGAGGTCGATCTCCAGGCCTTCGAAGCGGATGCTTTCGGATTCGACGCGTGCGGCGGACGTGCGGCGCAGTACGCTGCGCACGCGGGCCAGCACTTCGCGGACCGAAAAGGGTTTGGTGATGTAGTCGTCGGCTCCGATGTTCAGCCCGGCCACCGTGTCGTCCTCGGAGTCCTTCGCGGTGCAGAAGATCACGGGGACCCGGGCCGTTTCGGGATCGGCTTTCAGGAGCTGCGCCATCCGAAAGCCGCTCATCTCGCCCATCATAACGTCCAGCAGGATCAGCGAATAGCGTTCGGGATGCATCCGGAGGGCCTGCTCGGCGCTGTATGCCACGTCGGCTTCGTAGCCTTCGACTTCGAGGTTGAATTGCAGAATTTCGCACAGCGACTCTTCATCGTCGACCACCAGGATTTTGTGTTTTGCCATAAATGCGGGTTTGAGTCCGCAGCAAATTTACGCATCATTCACCGATGTTGCATGCCCCCGGCATGACATTTAACCGAAATGTAATGTTGTCTCATGCGCTTTTGCGGTCAAGAAGCGCAGGGGGCCTTTGCCGGATGCCTGCAAAAACCCGAAAAGGCCCCCGGAGGCCGGGAGCCTTTCGTGTCGGGCGACGCGGGAGAACCTATTTCCCCAGCACCTCCATCTGCTGGCGGATCGACTCCTCGTGGATGGCCTGCAGGACGGTGCGCATGAACTCGCGGTCCATGCCCATCTGCCCGGCCTGCCCGGCGCGGCGGGCCAGCAGCTCCTCGTAACGCTGCGTTTGCAGGACGGGCATGTTGTGCTCCTTTTTGTACTGTCCGATGTCGCGCGAGACGCGCATGCGGCGCGAGAGCAGCTCCAGCAGCTGGTCGTCGAGCTTGTCGATCTGCGAACGCAGTTCGGTGAGGCTCTCGGTGGTGATCGACTCGTCGCGGATCACCAGGTTGCGGATGATATAGGCCAGCGCCTCGGGGGTCACCTGCTGGGCCTTGTCGCTCCAGGCGCAGTCGGGCGAGCAGTGGGCTTCGATGATCAGTCCGTCGAACCCGAGGTCCATGGCCTGCTGCGACAGCGGGGCGATCAGCTCGCGCTTGCCTCCGATGTGGCTCGGGTCGCAGAAGATCGGCAGGCGGGGGAGACGGCGGTGCAGCTCGATGGGAATGGCCCACATCGGGTGGTTGCGGTAGAGGCTCTTGTCGATCGACGTGAACCCGCGGTGGATGGCTCCGATGCGGCGGATGCCGGCGTTGTAGATGCGCTCGATGGCGCCGATCCACAGCTCGAGGTCGGGGCTGACGGGGTTTTTCACCAGCACCGGGACGTCCGTTCCGCGCAGGGCGTCGGCGATCTCCTGCATGGCGAAGGGGTTGGCCGCCGTGCGTGCGCCGATCCACAGCAGGTCGACGCCGCCTTTCAGCGCCGTGGCGACGTGCTCGCGGGTGGCCACTTCGGTCGAGGTGTACATGCCCGTTTCGCGTTTCACGCGCTGGAGCCAGGCGATGCCCGCCTCTCCGACGCCTTCGAAGCCGCCGGGTTTGGTGCGAGGTTTCCAGAGTCCGGCGCGGCAGATGCGGATGCCTTCGGCTGCCAGCGAGCGGGCCGTGCCGAGGACCTGCTCTTCGGTTTCGGCGCTGCACGGGCCTGCGATTACCAGGGGGCGCCGGGGGTCGATTCCCGGGAGTGTGATGGGTTGAATGTCGTTCATGGTTGCGTTATTTTTGTTTGTTTTTTTAGTGTCTTTCCTTTTTCCCGGCTGTTTGCGGTACGCGGCGTTCCGGGGCGTCAGATCGCGGGGTTGGGGCATTCGGCGTATTCGCCGAGAATGCGGAAGTCGCTGGTGAGAGGCCGTGCGGCGTCGATGGCCTGCCGGTAACGCATCGGGTCGTCGAACGTCACGTCGACGTAGAAGCGGTATTCCCACTCGCGCCCGATGATGGGCAGCGACTGTATTTTGGTGAGGTTGATGTCGTAGAACGAGAGGACGGTGAGCACCTTGGAGAGGCTCCCCCGGGTGTGCGGAAGGGTGAAGAGCAGCGAGGCTTTGTCGGTGTGGGCGGGATCGGCGAATTCCGCGGCGCGGCGCTCGTCGGCGAGCAGGAGGAAGCGTGTGAAGTTGTGTTTGTTGGTCTCGATGCCCCGTCGGAGGATTTCGAGTCCGTAGAGACGGGCTGCGTCGGCGCCGCAGATGGCCGCCGTGCCTGCGAGGCGTCCCTCGGCGATTTCGCGCGCGCTGCCTGCGGTGTCGTCCCTTTCGACGATCTTCATGCCGGGGAGGGTTTTCAGGAAATCGCCGCACTGCATCAGGGCGATCGGGTGCGAGCGGACTTCGGCGATGTCGTCGGGCGTCTGCCCGGGGAGGGCCGCCAGGACGTGCGAGATGCGGAGTTTCTGTTCGCCGATGATCCGGGCGCGGCTCTGTTGCAGGAGCTCGTGGTTGGGCAGCAGGCTGCCGGCGATGGTGTTTTCGATGGCCGCGATGCCCAGCAGCGCCGGATCGGCGGCCATCCGGGCGAACAACTCGTCGAAACTCAAGCAGGGCAGCACCTCTATTTCCCGGTCTGCGAAATAGCCGCGCGCCGCCGTTTCGTGATAGCATCCTGCGATGCCCTGTATTGCGATTTGTTCCATAATGGTTTGAAAAAGAAAATCCCGCTCAACCGAGCGGGATTTTCGTGTCATATTAATCTATACTATCTGTATACAGTTAATTGCATGCGATCCCGCTTTTTCCCTTGCTATAAAAGAAAAAGTAATAAAAATAGTATGCAAAACCGTATGCTCTCATCATTCGATGGCTTTTATCGTTGGCAAATGTAGCGAAATAATCCGTAAAACCAAACGTCCGCCGTATTTTTTTGCGAAAAAATCAGCCCTCGCGGTGCCGGAACCGCTTGCGCAACTGCTTGCGGCGGCCGAACGCCAGCCGGAAGAAGGTCCCGCGCAGCAGCGTGTCGTCGACATCCCATCCGCGCGTTTCGGCGTAGCGGTCGAGGATGTAGAGGAATGCCACGGCGGGGCAGGACAACCGCCGGAGGTTGATCATGCAGGCCCGGGAGGAGAGGGGCCGGTCGTCGAAATGCATGCGGTTGATGTCGATCAGCTGGAATCGGTAGGCGCCCGCGGGGGTGCGGTCCCAGAGGATGTTGCCGTGGTTGAAGTCCCGGTGCTCGATGCCTTTCTCGTGGAGTTGCACGGCAAAGCGGGCGAAGGCCTCCAGCACGGGCAGGGTCCCCGCTGCGGGGAAGCGTGCGGTGGTCTGCGACAGCGGGGTGTAGTCGGAGCGCCGCGAGACGTAGTAGCTGTCGCAGAGCAGTCCGCGGCGGCGGTATTCGCTCCATGCGACGGGTTCGGGCGAATCGACGCCCAGCGCCCGGAGCCGCACGGCGTGTTCGTACGAGCGGCGGGCCTTGCTCCGGCGGAAGAAGGTGTAGATGACGGCCCGCAGCAGGTTCGGGCGCTTGAACCGTTTGACGACCAGCCGTTCTCCCTCCGCCTCGAAGGCTTTGATCGTGTTGCGTCCCGCGTGCAGGACCTCGCCTTCCCGGTCGAAGAGTTCGGGCAGGCGTTCCGCGAAGTCCCGCAGGTGTTCCGAGGCCGTATTGACGTGAATGTGCATTGCGGTGTTTTTTCTGTAGCAAAGGTACGCACCCGCGGCGTAAGGCGTTAGTCCTGTTTGATTGTTAAGTTGTTCTGAAACGGAAAAGAAAGGCGGATTTCATCGGGTGGCGTGCGGAGAACGCGCTCCTTTTCCCCGAAGGCCGGGTGCGGTTCCGGACGGGCATGAAACGAGCGGAAAAAGTTCCGCTCGTTTTCAGGATTTATCTCATCCGGATGTGGAACGCTTTGGGGCGTGTCATCGTCTTCGTGGAGGTGCGGTCGAACGAGTCGGCGACCTCGATGCGGACGGTCGTCGCAGGTCCCGAGGCGCGGTAACGCCACATGTGGAGGGGCAGGCCGTCTGGAACGGTCTGGTGCCGCGCGTGTAGGTGATCTTGTGCAGCCGAAATCGTTGGGCGTGACCGGTCCCCGGGCGAAGCCCTCGGCCGCGGCGGCCGTCGCCAGCGACAGCGCGCAGCACCGGTTTTTCGGAAACGGGTTTCCGTGGGGCGCGTTATTTCGAAGAGGGGTCGAATACGAAGATGTTCTGGTAGTGTTTCGTATTGTCGGCGGTGATTCCGCGGGCCGTGTATCCCAGATAGAGCTTGTCCTTGCAGACCTTGATGCCTTCGGCTTCGAGCGTCCCGAACACCGAAACGCCGATCTGGGTCAGTTTGTCCTTGTCCGACACGACGGCCACCTGCGTCCGCTCCTCGACGATGTTGCCCTCGAAGTCGAACACCGTGACGTAGGCGAACGAGCTGCCCGAGTAGAACGAGCCGAAGAGGTTGTAGTTCGACTGCCCCTCGGTGTAGTAGAGCCGGTTTTTGTGGACGTCGTAGCCCTGCCAGTCGTAGTAGGTGGCGCCGCTCGCGCTGTATCCCGTCTTGAGGAAGCGCGGCCGGGCGACGGGCGTCAGCGTCGTGAGGTCGTGGCAGCGCACCACCACGCTGACCGGGTTGGTCGAAGCGGGCCTGTCGGTCTGGAAGCCGTCGGTGCAGGTGATCGTTACGTTGGTCATCGGGGCCTTTTTCGCCTCGCTCAGCTTGTAGATGACGAAACACCGGTAGGACGAATTTTTGCTGTCGCCGTAGTTGATCGTCAGCAGGTCGTTCTCCGCGTCGATCGAGGGGTGCAGGTCGGTGTAGTCGCCGATGTAATAGTAGTCGTTGCACTCGTTGGTCTTGACGGTGGCTCCCTTCACGTATTTGACGCGCCCCACCAGTTTTTCGTTCCAGTACTGGCCTTTGGCGTTGCAGACGCCGTAGGCTCCGGCCCACAGGTAACGGTCGGCGCCGTCCTCTTCGAGGGCGGTGTTCGTCCCGTGGCCGAAGTAGGTGAGTTTCATATAGTCCTTGTTCTCGGTCTGCACGTCCGGGGTCTTGTTGGGCTGCGCGCGGACCCAGTTCAGCTGCGCCTGGTTCGTGTTGGAGAGCTGCGTGTACCAGACCGAGCCGTCCGAGTCGAGGTTGAAGCCCTGCATCGCCGTGTTGTCCGGCAGGTAGGTGTTCCGGCTGAAGATGTTCGAGGCATCGAACCGGTCGATGCCCGTGGTCGACGATTTGTCGGGACCTTCGGGTTTGCCGGGACCGGGCGTTTCGCCGCCGTCTCCGTCGCCGCCGCAGGCGGTGCAGAGCGAGAGGCCCAGAATCGAAATAAGCGTGAATTTCAACAGTTTCATAGCATGTCGTTTTAGTTGCGGTAAATTCGGTATTGCCGCCCGAGGCGGCAATACCGAATAAAACCTGTTGTTTCTAATTTGTGATTATCGGTCTTTCGTTACCTGGATGTCGTCGATCCACAGGCGGTAGTGCTTGGTTCCGTAAGGATGCGCCGCGATTACGATACGGGTCTCCTTGGTGGCTCCGGCGATCTTGACCACATGCTCCGTGGGGTTTACGTAGTCGGTCGTGGGAATTTTGTCGCTGTCCACGTGCGTCGAGCACTGTACGGTCACCTGCTTGTCCGTGTTGGCCGTGGCGGCCCCTGTCGGTTCGGCCTTGGTCGGGCCTCCGTCGGTGATGGTTCCGGGACCTTCGACCTGGATGTAGTGCTGTTCGTGGTCCTGTCCCCACGAGTGGTACGGCTCGAAGTAGGGCGCCGTGTGGCACGTTACGGTGATGTCGGCCGTCCCTTCGCCGATTCCGGTCAGCTTGGGCGTCTTGATGTAGCCCGAAACGGATGCGGTCGAGAGCAGTGCGGCTCCGGTCTGGGTGCGTACCCAGAAGCCCTGCCAGCCGGGATAGTCGGCGTCGGCGTAGTTCGTGCCGTAGGTGTCGCCTTCCCACCATGCTTCCCACAGTTTGGCCGCTTTCACCGGACCGCGGTTGTCGGTCGCGCTCCCGACGTAGTTGAAGAACGAGTCGGTGGAGTTGACGGGGTTTACGATTTTTCCGGTGGCCGCCGGGCAGTTCGGGTCGTCGGGGTCGATGTTCGCACCGATCTGGGCGTTGGTGACTTCGACGCCGAATGCCTGGTAGATCGGACAGCCTCTGAACCAGAAATCGTCGAAATCCTTGTAGAGGATGACGTTCGGCGCCAGATTCTCCTCGGGAGTGGTGAACGACAGCCACGTTTTGTCCGAATCCTCCTTATTGGGACCCAGCTCGTGGGCGACGATCCAGAACCAGTAGGTCGTGCCGGGTTGCAGGTTGCCGAAGGCGAAACGGTTGTGCGCGAAGAACATGCTGCTGGCGGTGAGCCAATCGGCCGTCTTCGAGGTGTAGTTGCGCAGGTTGTCGCCCTCCTCTTCCAGCGCGAGGCCGAAGCTGAACGAGCGGGGCGTGCCGTTGTTGAAGTTCGTGCCGGTACCCTTCTCGTAGTCGCCCCAGTCGAGGACTGCCAGGCGGGGCAGCAGTTTGAACATCGTGACGGTTACTTCGCCGGCCAGTTTGGCGCGGCTCTCGGCGGTGAGGTCGTAGGGGGTCGCGACGGACGAGATCTCCACGTGCAGTTTGACCGTGATCGGGCCTTTCTTGGTCGGCGTTCCGCTCAAGGCGAGGGGAATCGCTCCGTCGCCCGCCTCCATTTCGTATCCCGAGAGCGATTCGATGGCGATGCCTTCGGCTCCCGCGCCTTCGAGCGTTGCCGTGACGTCGGCCTTATAGCCGGGCTTCGATTTCTGGTAGGGGATCGTCACCCGCTTGTCCACGAGCTCCTCGTAGAGGTCGAAACTGGGGGCGATCTCGGGCGAGCCGACGGTGAAGAATCCGTCCTCCTGCGTAACCCGGATGACCAGTTCTTTCAGTCCGTCGGAGAGCGTGACGCTGCCGGTACGCTCCGCGCCGTCGTTCTGCGCGACGGTGATGTTCACCGCCTGTTCTTTCGGCGCGCCGTTCCCCTCCCCGGGCGAACAGCTGATCCACGTGTCGTCGGGCGTGATTTTCCAGGACCCGTTGGTCAGGACGAGCAGCTCCTTCGTCGAATTGAGGTACGGGAACGAGAGCGCGTCGTGGCTCCGCTGCAGGAAGTGGGTTTCGTCGTCCTTGCAGGATGTGCCGAGGGCGACCGACGCCAGGCACAAAAACGAAATTATAGCGTGTATTTTCATAAAATCGGATTTTTGATCGTTTCGGGTAAGCGGGTTAGTCGTCCCAGCCGGGATTCTGCGGCCGCAGGTTGGGGTTGATGTCGAGCGCATTCTTCGGAACGGGGTAGAGGTACTTGTAGTCTGCCCATTCCCGGTCGAGAATGTAAACCAGGCAGTTGTCCTTGTTGACACTGTATGTCGTGACGTTGTCGCCCTCTTCGGCGGTCACCTCCACGTACGAAACCCCGGTCTGGTTGCTGCCCGATTTGGGATGGCTCTTCGAGTAGAAGCAGAGGTCGTTCTTTCCGTCGCCGTTCATGTCGAACGGCTTGCCCAGTTCGGGAATGTGGATGCCAGCGAATTCGACCGTCAGTTTGTGGCCCATGCGCCAGCGCATCAGGTCGTCGCGCCGGGTGTTCTCCATGTACAGCTCGATGCTCCGCTCGCGGCGGCATTCGAGTATCCACTTGTCGGTCACCCCGTCGTAGTAGCTGGCCAGATAGGGGTCGGCCGTGGCGGGCATCGCGCCGATTACGCCCGAACGCTCGCGCAGCGGACGGATCGTCTTGTTCCACACCGTCTGGTCCATCTCGCCCAGTTCGGCCTTGGCTTCGGCCTCGTTCAGCAGAATTTCGGCGTAGCGGAACACAGGGAGCGAGTTGGCGCTGGAGGTGTTGCTCTCGTTCGCATCGTCGTCGGTATTCCACTTGATGATGCGGTAGTAGGTCAGCTGCGTGGTCAGGCCGGGGAAGACCTTTGCGAATTCGTTGGTCTCCTTGCCGCCGACCTTCTTGACGTAGTAGGGCGTGATGAAGGTCTGGCGCAGGCGGTAGTCGCGGCCGGCGAACTCGTCCTTGAACTGCGTTTTGTTGTATCCGTCCTTGTCCGTGAAGCGCGTCCCGTCGAGGTTCAGGTACATGTTGACGAACGCTTTGGGACCCGAGTTGCGTTGTCCGTAGCTGCCCGAGGCGTAGTACCACGAGGCGTCGTGAAACCGGTTGAGCGTGGCGTTGAACTCGTTGGCCAGGATCACTTCGGTGTACTGCGGCTCCTCGCTCTTGAAGACCTTGCTGTAATTGGTCGTCTCCTCGCCGGCCGTCGAGACCAGCGAATAGGGGCTGTCGCCCATCAGCTCCTCCGAGGCGGCGACGCACGCGCGGAGCCATTCCTCGCTGCCGTCCAGCCCGTGGTACTTCCGCCAGGTTCCCTCGTAGAGGCAGATGCGCGATTTCAGGGCCAGCGCCACATAGCGGTTGATGACGTTGGTGTTGACGTATTTGCTGGCCTTGGAGCACCAGGTGGCGGCGAAGTCGAGGTCTTCGAGGACCTTCTGCATGACGTAGTCGCGCGGGTCGCGGCCCTTGTAGAGCTGTTCGTCGTCGTCGGGGTCGATCGGCTCGTCGTACCAGGGCACGTCGCCGAAGGTCTTGACCTTGTCCCAGTAGAACCACGCGCGCCAGAAGCGGCCGACGCCCTCGTAATGCTTCATCGTCGCGTCGTCCACATAGGGGGCCGCGTCCTTCATGTGCTTGAGGTAATAGTTGACGTTGTAGAGCGGACGCCAGTTGCCCCGCGCCCAGTTGTTGGCCTGCTGGGCGCTGTAACCGCCCGTCTTGAGGAATCCTTCGGTCTGGGTCGTGACGCAGATGTCGCTGTACTGGTCGCCGCGCGTGAGCGTCGCGGCCGAGGGCAGGTGGCTTTCGAGAAAGCCGATCGCATAGGTTTCCAGCGCCGTTTCCGAATTGAAAAAGGTGTCGGTGGTCGTCGAATAGACGGGGTCTTCGTCGAAGAAGCTCTGGCACGAGGCCAGGAGGGACAATCCGGCGATTATCGCTATCTTGTTCAGTATGGGTTTCATGGGATTGCGTGTTAGAAGTTGATGTTCAGTCCGATGGTTACGCTTCGGGTCATCGGGTATCCGTAACCCTGGCCGTCGGTGCCGGTCTTCGATGCGAAGTCGGCGTCGCCCGCCGTGATCATTTCGGGGTCGTAGTTCTTGGCGTACTTCTTCAGCGGCGACCAGAAGAACAGGTTTTCGCCCGAGACGTAGATGCGCAGTTTTTCGATGTGGGCCTTGCGGGTGATCTGCTGGGGCAGGGTGTAGCCCAGCGAGATGTTTTTCAGGCGGCAGTAGCGCGCTTTCTGCAGGTAGCGGTCGTTGGCGGCGCGCAGCGTGCCGCGTCCGCTGACGGCCAGCGAGCCGCGCAGTCGGGGCCAGTATGCGTTGGGGTTGTCCTCCGACCAGCGGTCGGCGTTCTGCCACGGCAGGCTGTATCCGTAGGGGCGGTCGTATTGTCCCCAGAAGAGTCCCGACTCGCCGGAGGGATACCAGTCGCGTTTGCCGACGCCCTGGAAGAAGACCGCGAAGTCGATGCCGTTCCAGTTTGCGCTGAAGTTGATGCCGTAGTGGTAGCGCGGCGAGGAGTTGCCGATCTTGCGCAGGTCGCCGTGGTCGTCGAGGCGGTTGCTGCCGTTGTCCACGACGCCGCTCTCGTCCAGGTCGGCGAATTTCAGGTCGCCGGCGTTCCACGACTTGTTGTCGCCGCTCCAGAAGGTCTTCTCCTGTGCCTTGAGACCCCACTCCTGCGCCTCCTCGTCGGTGGCGAAAAGCCCTACGACGTGGTAACCCCAGATTTCACCCAGCTCCATGCCTTCGTAGTAGGCGTTGGCGTAGAGCGTGGGCAGGGTGTTCGACTTGCTGGTGTATTTGGTGATGATCGACTTGCTGTCCCAGAGCGAGAGGCGCACGCTGTAGTTGAAGGGTTTGTTCGCCACACGGAAACTGTCGGTCCAGCCCAGCGAAACCTCGAAACCGCGGGTGCGCATGTCGGCGTTGTTGCCGTAGGGCGCCGAATAGCCCGTCACGGCCGGCAGCTCGGCTCCGGTGACGAACATGTCGGTCGTCTCCTTCTGGTAGATGTCGCCCACGAAGCTCAGGCGGTTGTTCAGCAGGTTGACGTCCAGTCCGAGGTTGATCGTCGAGGAGGTCTCCCACGTGAGGTTTGCCGGCAGCACGGACGAGGGCGCCGAGGTGTAGGTGCGCTGGCTGCCGTCGACGATCACGCCGGCCTTGTTGAAGTCCAACAGCTCCATGTACTTGTAGGGCGAGACGTTGCCGTTGCCGGCCTTGCCGATCGAGAAGCGCCATTTGATGTTGTTGATCCAGGAGATGTCCTTCATGAAGTTCTCCTCCGACATCCGCCAGCCCACGGAGGCCGACGGGAAGAAGCCCCAGCGTTCGTTGCTCGGGAACTTCGAGCTGCCGTCGTAGCGGCCGCTCAATTCCGCGAGGTATTTGCCCTTGTAGGCGTAGCTGGCGCGGTAGAAGATGCCGACGAACCCCCAGTCGTAGCTGTTGGCGTCCTCCAGGACGTAGTCGATGCCGTTCATCAGCGAGTAGTTGGGTTTGCCGTCGACGATGAATCCGTCGCGGCCCATGCGGGTGTTGCGCGCCCGCTTGTGTTCGATGTTCCATCCGGCCATGACGTTCAGCGAGTGGTCTTCGGGCAGCCGCGGGGTGAACGAGAGGTTGGCGTTGCCGCTGTGGTACTCGATCTGCGTCTCGGTGGTGCGCATCGAGCTGCTCGCCGGATAGGAGATCTGGATACCCGGACCGTTGGAGTAGGTGACCTGCGAGATCACGTCGTTCTGGCGCGAGTGGTTGAACAGGTAGGAGTAGTCGGCTTTGGCCACCAGCACGTCCTTGATCAGGTCGATGGTCACGACGGTCGTGTTCTTCATGTCGAACTTGAGGTTGTCGCGGTAGGAGTTGCCCTCGGCCATGTTGGCGTAACCCGTGTAGACGGCCGCCGCGGTCCACGTCCCGTCGGGGTTGGTGACGCGGGTGATCGGGAATCCCTGGTGTTCGAGGTTGCGGCGCACCAGCAGGTTCTGCGCATAGGTCGTCGGCTGGTGGTAGCTGCGGCGCACGAAGTCGGTGTTGTTCTCCACGGTCAGCCATTTGGTGATGTTGACCGTACCTTTGGCCCGGGCGTTCAGCTGGCGGAATTTCTCGTCGCCGACGCGGTAGATGCCGTCCTGCTCGTAATAGCGGGCCGAAGCGATGAAACTGGAGGTTTTGCCGCCGCCCGAAATCCGGATGTTGTGCTGGTGGGCCGTGGTCGATTTCTTGTAGAAGAGGTCGTACCAGTCGGTGTTGCGTCCGTAATACTGGTATTTGCCGCTGGCGTCGAGTTCCCATTCCAGATAGCTCCGGTCGGGGTCGTTCATGCGTTTTTTGTACTCGTCCTCCCAGCTCTGCGTCCAGGGGAAGAAGTTGTTGATGCCCGTCGGCAGATGGTGCGAGTAGCCCACGTAGGCGGTCATGTAGTTGTCGTACCAGGTCTGACTGTCGGTCTCGTATTTCGGGCGTACGGTCTCGCTGATGATCGAAACGCTGCCGCTGTAATCGACCGAAATCTTATCCTTGCGGGCGCTTTTCGTCGTCACCAGCACCACGCCGAACGCACCCCGGGCGCCGTATACGGCCGTCGAGGAGGCGTCCTTGAGCACCGAGATGCTCTCCACGTCCTCGGGATTCATCGCCGTCAGGTCGCCCTCCACGCCGTCGATCAGGCAGAGCGCCGATCCGCCTGCGCCGATCGACTGCGTGTTCGCACGGATGTTGATCGACGCCGAACGGCTCGGCTTGCCGTCGGCCATCGTGATGTTCAAGCCCGGAATCTGGCCCTGGATCGACCGGAGCAGATAGGCGTTGGGGCGGTTTTCGAGCACCTCGCCCGAAATGTTCTCCACGGCCCCGACGATGTTGCGCCGCCGCTGGGTTCCGTATCCCACGACGACGACCTCGTCCATCAGGTTCTGGTCCTCGGTCAGGACGACCTCCAGTTTGGTGCGGGTTCCGACCTTGACGCGCTGGCTCTTGTAGCCCAGATAGGAGACGGCCAGCATGTCGTCGGGTTTTGCCTGAAGCGTAAAGGCTCCCTGCGCATCGGTCGAAGTGCCCTGCGTGGTGCCTTCGATGAGGATGGTGACGCCTGTGAGCGGCTCACCCTGTTGGGATTTCACGGTTCCGGACACGGCCTTGCTTTGGGCGAGGACCTGTCCCGTCGCCAGCATCAGGAGGATGAAAATTCCCCCCCCCGAGATTTTCCGGCGGATTGCGGATCGGTAGTTAAAAAGATTCATATACGAGGTTCTTTGAAGTGTTTGGGTCAGAGTTCGGTGTGTTTCGGGGCGCGGGTCGTCGTCCGGACGATGCAGTCGCGCAGCCGGGTCAGCTGTTCGGGCGTGGCGGTCAGCCATCTGTGCCGTCCGTCGGGACCGGGGGTGAAATTCGTGAATCCTTTGTCGTCGACGGCGACGGTTCCCGGCTCGCTTTCGGTGAAGTATTCGGGATGGAGCAGGTAAACCACCGACAGCAGGTCCCACGACGCGCGGTCATAGGGCATCTTGTGGTAATTCTTGTAGCCCTCGACGACGGGATGGAGTTTCGCCCAGCCGAAATCGTTCTCGATGGCCGCACCGGGATACATGACCTGCTTTCCCAGCTCGAAGGGGTTCTGCACGATCGGCGTGTCCCATTCGGCGAAGAGTTTCCGCATGGCGGGGATGTCGTTGACGACGTTGAACTCCGCGCGCTGCTTCTCGCCGTAGCTGCCCGCCATGATCGAGAGCGTCTTCACCTTGCGGGCCACCAGTTCGCGGCCCGTGAGGGGCGAGATGTCGTCGGCCGGGCTGTCGAGGAGTTTTGCCAGTTCGGTCGCGAATCCTAAAGAAAGTACGGTTACCGAGCGGTCGGGCTGCGCGGCCAGCGTGCGGCGGTAGAGCGTGACGGGGTCTTCGATCTGTTCCGGGGTCTTGCTCCGGGCGAAGGCCGGGGAGCCGTCTTCGCGGGTCATCGCGCACACCGCCGCCGTGTAGTCGGGAGCGTGGTCGTTGAGCACCGGGGTCGGCGACTGCGCCAGCGGAATGTCGGGGTAGCCGTACCACGTGTTGAGGATGTCGATGTAGTCGGTGGCCGTCGGGCTGAGTTTGTGGTTGCCGATGGCGAGCAGGTCTACGCGGCCGTCGTCCATCGCCTTGTAGATCAGATCGAAGGCCAGTGCGTCGTCGATGTCGTTGCCCATGTCGGTTTCGACGATCAGCCGGATCGGTTCCGGCGCCGGCGCTGCGGACCGGGAGCCGCAGCCCGTGCCCGCGAGCAGCAGGGCGGCCGCTGCGGGGAGCAGTGAGGTTTTCATTTCGGATTCGGGTTTTTAGTTGCCGCCGGAGGCGATGATCGAAGCCAGTCCGGCGATGAAGAAGAGGAACATCACGGCCAGCAGCGTGTTGGTTTTGCGGTCGGCGCCCTTGAACTCCTTCCAGATGAAGACGCCCCACACGGCGGCGATCATCGGCGCGCCCTGTCCGAGCGCGTAGGAGATGGCGGCCCCGGCCTTGCCGGCGGCGATGTAGCTAAAGGCCGTTCCGAGACACCAGACGGCGCCGCCCAGCATGCCCACGAGGTGCGTGGGCAGCGAGCCGCGGAAGTACTCGCGGTAGCTGACGGGCGCTCCGACGAAGGGACGGCGCATGGCGTAGGTGTTGAAGGCGAAGTTGCTCAGCAGCACGCCGACCGAGAAGACGAAGATCGCCGAATAGGGCGTCAGCATGCCGGGCGTCGGGGCCGCGAAGTTGTCGAGGTCCATCGCCGCCGCGACGAACCGGTAGAAGAACGACATCAGCACGCCCGCCACGACGGCCAGTATGATGCCTTTGCGGTTCTGGGCCGCCGAGTCGCCGCTCTTGCGCATGCGCCCCGAGGCGATGCCGTTGCAGATGATTGCGACAACGATGAGCGCAACGCCCAGGAAAAGCACGACGGGATCGCCTTTCGGCGCTCCGACGTAGTTGACGATGACGCCCAGCACCAGCGCGAGTCCCACGCCCAGCGGGAAGGCCACCGAAAGCCCGGCCAGCGATACCGAGGCCGAGAGCAGGATGTTCGAGGCGTTGAAGATCACGCCGCCCAGCACGACGCTGCCGATGCCTCCCCATTCGGCCTGCGCGAGGTCTTCGAGGAAGGGACGGCCCTCGGTCCCGATGCTTCCCATCGTGAAGCCCAGGAGAATGGCGAAGAGCACCATGCCGATCACGTAATCCCAGTAGAAAAGCTCGTAACGCCAGGTCTTGCCGGCGAGTTTCTGGGTGTTTCCCCACGAGCCCCAGCAGAGCATCGTGATGAAGCAGAAGATGACTGCCAAAGAGTAGCTGTTAACAACGAACATAGTATTTGAGTTTTAAGGTTTTCGTTCGGTTCAGGCGAGGGTCTCCAGCTCCCCGCGCCACGGTATCGAGGCCTGTGCGCCCATGCGGGTCACCGAGACCGAGGCGCTGTGTGCGGCGAACCGCACGGCGTCGGCCAGACTGCGGCCTTCGGAGAGCGCCACCAGCAGGGCGCCGTTGAAGACGTCGCCGGCGGCGGTCGTGTCTACGGGCGTGACCGTGCGCGCCGGGATCAGCAACTCCTCCGCGGGGGTCCGGATCAGCGCGCCTTCGCTGCCCAGCGTGACGATGACGTTGCCGACGCCTTTCGCCAGCAGCGCCCCGGCCGCTTTCGAGGCGTCCTGCACGGTGTGCACGGGGATTCCCGTCAGCGTTTCGCTTTCCGTGCGGTTGGGGGTGATCAGGTAGACCTTGCGCAGCAGTTCGTCGGCGAGCGGCATGGCCGGGGCCGGGTTGAGCACTACGCGGGTTCCTGCCGCATATGCCTTTTCGATGGCGCAGGCCACCGTTTCCATCGGGATTTCGAGCTGTACGAGCAGGTATTCGGCTCCGGCGATGCGGTCCGCCACGGCGTCGATCGCCTCGCACGTGAGGCTGTGGTTGGCGCCGGGAGCCACGGCGATGCAGTTCTCACCGTCCTGCGAGACGAAGATCAGCGCCGTACCGGTCGGGGTGTCCTTGGCCGTGAAGAGGGCTTCGGTGTTGATGCCGTCGGCGGCGAACTGCTGCCGGAGGGCTGCGGCGCCGGCGTCGTCGCCCAGACACGAGACGAAGGCCACGTCGCCGCCCAGGCGTGCGGCCGCGACGGCCTGGTTGGCCCCTTTGCCGCCGTTGGACTGCATGAAGCGCGCCTCGCCGACGGTCTCGCCCGGGCGGGGCAGGTGTTTGACGCGGGCAATCATGTCGATGTTGGTACTGCCTATTACCAGAATCTTGTTCATGTTCGGTTATCGTTGGTTAATTTCTGTCGTTTTTTCGCCCTGCGGGGTCCGGATGCGGCTCAACCCCGCGGAGATGCGGTTTTTCGGTTTTCAGGTCGTCCGCCGATTGTCCCCGATGCCGTTTCTTGCCGTTTTGCGCCCGTTGTTTTCATAAGGTGTCTTTGCAGAATACGGTTCTTATGGGGCCTGTAGCAGATGTTCGGTTTTCGGATGCTATCTTTTTAGCTCTGTTTGCGCTTATCGTTTGCGCAAATATAATTACTTTTTGGAAACCTCCAAAATTATTTTACCGTTTTTCTTTTCTTTTTCGATATTTTTCATATATTTGTCATGGGTGAACTGAAAATAAAGCAATGAAAAAAGAAACTCTCGTTAGCATCGCCGAACGTTCCGGATGTTCGATTTCCACTGTTTCGCGCGTTTTGAGCGGCAATGCGGCCAAATACCGCATCAGTCAGCGTACCGTGGCGCGCGTGACAGAGGAGGTCAAACGCTGCAACTATACGCCCAGCCTGCTGGCAAAGGGTTTACGCACAAATCGTACCGATACGATCGGGCTGCTGATTCCGAACATCGAGAATTCGTTTTTCGCCGGCGTTGCGGGCGTGGTGATCCGCGAGTCGCGCAATTATAATTATAAGGTGGTGGTGGTCGACACGCAGGAGGACGAGCGCAACGAGCAGGACGGACTGTCGGCGCTGCTGGCGCGGCGGGTGGACGGCATCGTCGCCGCGCCGTGCGGCAGCAATTCGGAGCTGTTCGCCAGTGTGCAGGAGGGCGGCATGCCGCTGGTGCTGATCGACCGCTATCTGCCCGACGCCGGGATGCTCTCCTATGTCACGACGGACAATTACCGCGGTGCGGTGATGGCGACCGAGTACCTGCTCGAAAACGGACACCGCCGCATCGCCTGCATCCAGGGCACGCCCCATTCGATGCCTGTGCGGGACCGCGTGCGGGGATTCGGCGACACGCTGCGGGCGCACGGCCTCGGGGACCGGATCGTGGTGACGGGCGAGGATTTCTCGGTGCAGAACGGTTATCTGGAGACCAAGCTGGCGCTGGCCCGGGAGGAGCGGCCCACGGCGATCTTCGCCTTGAGCAACCTAATTCTGCTCGGGGTGGTGAAGGCGGTGCACGAGTCGGGCCTGCGGATTCCCGACGACATTTCGGTCGTTTCGTTCGACGACAACATGCTTTTCAACTACCTCGATCCGGCGATCACCTGCATCGGCCAGCCGACGGACGAGATCGGCACGCTGGCCGTGAAGCTGCTCATTCGCGCCGTCCGCGAGCCCGGCGCGGCGCCTTCGCACCTGCACCTGCCGCCGTCGCTGATCATCCGCCGCTCGGTGCGCAACCTGCTGCTGTGAGAAAACGAAAAGCGCACCGTATTTATCCGGGTTATTGTTTGATAAGGGTATGCCTTATGCCAGAACCGGCATGCCGCATTTTTCAGGATCAATTCATTTTCGGTCAATTCAATATAAAATAAAGCGCTGGCCGATGCCGCTAACAGTATGATCAGCGGGATAAACGGGATGAGCAATAAGGAGCTTTTTTCCGGAACATAAAGGATTGTTAATGGAATTATGCATACAAACATCAAAATAGGCATAAAACAAGCCCAGATCGTTACCGAACTCCAAATCGAACGCTTATAAGTTTTCATGTTTATTGAGGATATGATGCAATCCGGGAGTTTCCACCGTGAAGCCCTTCTCGCGTAATGTTTGAATTAAATCCGGATAATCTCGTTCATCGACCAAATCGGTCACATAACGCCATGATTTCTTCGCCGGCGTCATCACCTGAATATAAGGCCGCGATAATCCGCCCTTATAGCCGATTTCAATTTTTTCAATAGTATTGAATTGAAATTCAGCATACCAGAAGCGATATGCCGGATTTTGGACAATCAATGAATTCTCCGTTAAAACAACATAAAATAATTGAGTTGCAGTACACGCTACAATAAAAGACAGGACACAAAGTTCAATAACAAGAAAAACAAGAAAGCCTTTCAGATTTCCAATCGTCATCAATAAAAACAGGGCCAATATAACAACGATCGGTTTCAAAGTGTACATTGAAGTAGACTTTTTGATGGAACGGCGGTAAATTTTCATAACTGTCATTATCTAACTCTATGTCTTTTTTATTGAGATTTACGGATTGATAGAATTTGTTCGGAGCTTAATTTCCCGTCAAGGAAAAGACGCTGCTCTTCAGTCAAATTCGCTCCCGGGAATTTTTTAGGTTTCAATGTCTTTAAGAATTCATACCTATATCGCAATTCCAATTGGGAATAAATCTCTATATCGGAATTCCCTTTGCGATAGTCGGCTGTGAAATTCCCGCCGGCCGTCGAAAATACCCCATAGGAATTCGAATAAAGTCCGCTTGCAAACTTTCCGTCAACAAACAGTCCTTCCATAAAATAATATTTACGTCCTGAAGCCTTGTGGATATATAATATGCCGTCTCCGTTCGGTTTGCCTTTTACACAGACACCGACATAGATAGACTTTTTGTACCAGATCGTATCCGTTCCAAAACAGTGTCCGTTTTTGAAATCACCGACGCATACCGCTCCCGATTTCCAGAACTGTATACCCCGCCCGGAATACTCGCCATCCTTGAATTCGCCGTAATAGCGGTGCCCGTTCTTTTTGTAATGCGTGCATACTCCGTTGGGGATGCCCCGCTCGAAATGGCCGATATAAATGCCCAGCGAATCGGAATAGAGCACCCCTTCGCCGCAAGGGTATTGACCCTCGTAGCGGATTCCGTTTCCAACGATGACCGTGTCACACACGGCGCCGAAGGAAAAATTCGCATACAGCGAAACGAGACTGAAGATAAATAATTTATACATATCCGTATATTTTTAGGATTCGTATTATTGAGATGCTATTATTATTCCCGCTTCCCCCCCCCTCCCCCATGTTCCGATGCAAGTCCTGCCACAAAATGGACAGGCGGAATTATGACATTGGCAAGGGACGCTATGACACGCAGACTGTAAGATAATGATAAATGTTGCTATCTGCAATATATGGTCAAAAAATGTAAATTGAAAAATGATCTGATTTGTTTGTAATCAGTGCTGAATCAGTATCCGTCAGTCTCGTTTGGTAAATTGGGCAATACGATATTGCAATGCTCGTTTGCTGATGAAAGAGCGGAGCCGGACCCTGAAAAGCAGTATCCCGGAGATATGGGATGACTCTTTGCCGCCTTTGCGATTGATTGTTCCGCTCCTATTTATAGCATGACGGACATCAGATGACGAGGCGCAACGTAAATGCGGATAGACCTGGATTTGCGTTGTTTGCGGCGCGCGTCCCGATCTGTCAGGATTCGGGCGAAAAATCGTCCCGAATCGGGCCTTTTTGCCCTATGTGCATGAAAAAAGCGGCTGCCCTGTTCGATAACCGCTTGATTCCTCGAGCTGACACCGGGACTTGAACCCGGGACCTCTTCCTTACCAAGGAAGTGCTCTACCACTGAGCTATGTCAGCAACATTTCTCTTTCGAGTGGTGCAAAAGTACATAAGAAAAATGAAAAGACCAAAAATTTGTACACTTTTCATAATTATTTTCTACCTTTACTACCAAATCATAATAAAAACCAGATGAAACGCATCTTAATAGTAGGCGCAGGCGGTCAGATCGGTTCCGAACTGACCGTTTACCTGCGCAGTATCTACGGCGGCTCGAACGTCGTCGCTACCGACATGCGCGAGTGCCGGTCGCTGGCCGGGGACGGTCCTTTCGAGGTGCTCAACGCCCTCGACGCAACGGCCATGGCCTCGGTCGTGGCCCGTCACCGCATCGACACGATCTTCAACCTCGTGGCCCTGCTGTCGGCCGTCGGCGAACGCAATCCCCAGATGGCCTGGAACGTCAACATGGGGGCGCTCAACAATTCGCTCGAAGTGGCCCGGCAGCACCATTGCGCGCTGTTCACCCCCTCGTCGATCGGCGCCTTCGGGCCGTCGTCGCCCAAGGACAAAACCCCGCAGGACACGATCATGCAGCCGACGACGATCTACGGCATCTGCAAGGTCACGGGCGAACTGCTCGGGAACTACTACCACCACAAATACGGCGTCGACACCCGTTCGGTGCGTTTCCCGGGCATCATATCGAGCGTCACGCTGCCCGGCGGCGGTACGACCGACTACGCCGTGGAGATTTATTACGAGGCGATCCGGAGCGGCAAATTCACCTGTCCCGTTCCGTCGGACGTCTACATGGATATGATCTACATGCCCGACGCCCTGCGCGCCTGCGTCGAACTGATGGAGGCCGACCCTGCGAAATTGATCCACCGCAACAGCTTCAACCTCGCGTCGATGAGCTTCACGCCCGAGATCATCTGCGCCGAGATCAAAAAGCGTCTGCCTGCCTTCACGATGGACTACAACGTCGATCCCGTGAAGAAGGAGATCGCCGAGAGCTGGCCCAATTCGCTGGACGACACCTGCGCCCGCGAGGAGTGGGGCTGGCGGCCCGAGTGGGACCTCTCGCGCATGACCGACGACATGCTGGCGCACATCCGCGCGAAGCTGGGTGCGGAATAAGTGAAAAGAGGCGGCGATTTCGGCCGCTTCGGCAACTGAACAGCCTATGAAACGAATTGTCCGGATCGTCGTTGTCTCTGTGCTGTTGCTTGCGGCAATTGTCGCGGGCGGCAGTCTCTACATGCTCTCCTATTCGCTCCGGCCCGATGCGACGATGCGGGCCAAGAACGCTTCGTCGTATGAATATATGTACGGCGAATATCCTTTCCTGCGGCCGTGGGTCGACAGTCTGGAGCGCACCGGGGCCTTGCGCGACACGGTGATTCTCGGATCGGAAGGCGAACGACTGCACGCGATCTATGCGGCGGCTCCCCGTCCGACGGACCGGACGGCGGTGATCGTCCACGGCTATACGGACAACGCCGTGCGGATGCTGATGATCGGCTATCTCTACAACCGCGACCTGGGCTGCAACATCCTGCTGCCGGACCTTTATTACCACGGGCAGAGCGAAGGCCGTGCCATCCGGATGGGGTGGAAGGACCGCTTCGACGTGCTGCGGTGGATGGACATTGCCAACGACATCTTCGGCGGCGACACCCGGATGGTGGTCCACGGGATTTCGATGGGCGCGGCGACGACCATGATGGTCTCGGGCGAGGAGCAGCAGCCCTATGTGAAATGTTTCGTCGAGGATTGCGGCTATACGAGCGTCCGGGACCAGTTTTCGAAAGAGCTTAAAGAGCAGTTCGGGCTTCCGGCCTTTCCGCTGCTCGACGCGGCGAGCTGGCTGTGCGGCCTGAAATACGGCTGGACTTTCGGCGAGGCTTCGTCGCTGGAGCAGGTGAAGAAGAGCCGGCTGCCGATGCTGTTCATCCACGGCGACGCCGACGATTACGTGCCGACGCGGATGGTCTATCCGCTTTACGGGGCCAAGCCCGGCGACAAGGAGCTGTGGGTGGTTCCGGGAGCGTCGCATGCCAATTCGTACCGCGACAACCGGGAGGAGTACACGCGCCGCGTCGGGGCGTTCGTGGGGCGGTATATCGGCGGCCGGCCGGAGTGAATTGAGCCGCCCTCGATGTGGAAGCGTGTGATTTGCAGCAGGCGCAGGCCTTCTGCCGGATTCTGGCGGAGACCGTCGGGAAACTCCCGGCCGAAGTGCGCGGGCGGCTTTACCGCCCGGCCGCCGAGAACTGCGTGAAAGGGACGGTCCTGACGGGAGCCGTTGGACGAACGAAAAAACCGGAGGTCTGAACCTCCGGTTTTTTCGTTTGTCGGAAGGAACGCTCCTTCCGGCGGGAATCTCTTATTCGGCTTTGCCGTCCGAACCGAGAACCTCCTTGATCTTGTGGATGTAGAGCTTCTTCATGTTGTCGCGGGCGGGACCCAGGTACTTGCGGGGGTCGAACTCGGCGGGTTTGGTGGCGAAGACCTCGCGGATGGCGGCGGTCATGGCCAGACGCGAGTCGGAGTCGATGTTGATCTTGCAGACGGCGCTCTTGGCGGCCTGGCGAAGCTCCTCCTCGGGAATGCCCACGGCAGCCTTCAGCGCACCGCCGTACTTGTTGATCGTCTCGACTTCCTCCTGGGGAACCGACGACGAACCGTGCAGCACGATGGGGAAGCCCGGAAGCTCCTTCTCGATGGCGGCCAGTACGTCGAAAGCCAGGGGAGGCGGAACCAGACGGCCCGTCTTGGGATCTACGGTGCACTGCTCGGGGGTGAACTTGTAGGCTCCGTGCGAGGTGCCGATCGAGATGGCCAGCGAATCGACGCCCGTCTTGGTCACGAAGTCAACGACCTCTTCGGGCTTGGTGTAGTGGCTGACTTCGGAAGCTACCTCGTCCTCGACGCCGGCCAGCACGCCCAGTTCGCCTTCGACCGTCACGTCGTGCTGGTGAGCGTACTCCACGACCCGCTTCGTCAGGGCGACGTTCTCGTCGTAGGGGAGCGCCGAGCCGTCGATCATCACCGACGAGAATCCCATGTCCACGCAGCTCTTGCACAGTTCGAACGAATCTCCGTGGTCGAGGTGCAGTACGATCTGGGGTTTGGCCCAGCCCAGTTCCTTGGCGTACTCCACGGCTCCTTCGGCCATGTAGCGCAGCAGGGTCTGGTTGGCGTAGTTGCGCGCACCCTTCGATACCTGGAGGATGACGGGCGACTTGGTCTCGGCGGCAGCCATGACGATAGCCTGGAGCTGCTCCATGTTGTTGAAGTTGAATGCCGGAACGGCGTAACCTCCTTTGATGGCCTTGGCGAACATCTCGCGCGTGTTCACAAGACCCAGATCTTTGTACGATACCATAGTATTTGAAATATTAGTGAATTTGTTGCACTCAAAAAACCGCACAAATTTACTAAAAATTCTAAATAACAGGCCTTTTTTGTGAAAAAAATAACAGACGAACCGGGAAATCGTTGTACAATCCGGATTGTTTTTCGTAAATTTGCAGGGATTTTCGGATGGGCGGGACATGCGACCGCATTTTCCGGCCGCATGCGGCAAGTCCTTCCCGGGAACGGGTTTCGGGCGGGCCGGATTTGCAGGCGCGGCTGAAGGCCGCGAATGGACGGCGGTCCGCGGCGGGCAGACAGGAAGCAACATACAAACATTATAAATACTATGGCAGATTTCATCTATCAGGAGCCGTTCCCCGTGGGGGAAGACAAAACCAAGTACCGTCTTTTGACGAAGGAGTACGTGAAGGTCGTGGAGTGCGACGGACGCAAGATCCTCAAGGTCGATCCCAAGGGCCTCGAACTGCTTTCGAAGGAGGCTTATGCCGACGTGTCGTTCTACCTGCGCGCCGCGCATCTCCAGAAACTGCGCAACATTCTCGAAGACCCCGAAGCCACCGACAACGACAAGTTCGTGGCCTACACGATGCTGCTGAACCAGACCGTCTCGGCCGAAGGCGAACTGCCCACCTGCCAGGACACCGGCACGGCCATCTGCATCGGCCACAAGGGCGAGGATGTCTGGACGGGGGCCGACGACGCCGAGTGCATCGCCCGGGGCGTTTACGAGACCTACAAGGACCGTAACCTGCGCTATTCGCAGGTGGTTCCCTTTACGATGACCGACGAGAAGAACTCGGGCACGAACCTTCCCGCGCAGATCGACATCTACGGCGGCAAGCCCGGCATGGAGTACGAGTTCCTCTTCATCACCAAGGGCGGCGGCTCGGCCAACAAGACCTTCCTCTACCAGCAGACCAAAGCGTTGCTGAACGAGGAGTCGCTCACGAAATTCATCCAACAGCATATCTTCGACCTCGGCACGTCGGCCTGCCCGCCCTACCACCTGGCCATCTGCATCGGCGGCACGTCGGCCGAGATGTGCCTTTCGACGGTGAAGAAGGCTTCGGCCGGCTACCTCGACGAGCTGCCCACCTCGGGCAACGAGGGCGGCCGCTGCTTCCGCGACCTGGAATGGGAGGAGAAGGTGCTGAAAATCTGCCGCGAGAGCGGCGTCGGCGCCCAGTTCGGCGGCAAGTACCTCGTGCACGACGTGCGGGTGATCCGCGCTCCGCGCCATGCGGCTTCGTGCCCCGTGGCCATCGGCGTGAGCTGCTCGGCCGACCGCAACATCAAGGCCAAGATCACGCCCGAGGGCATCTTCCTCGAAGAGCTGGAGAAGAATCCCGCGCGCTTCCTGCCGACCGAGGCTCCCTCGATGTCCCCGGCCGTGGACATCGACCTCGACGAGGGCATGGACAAGGTGCGTGCGATTCTCACGAAATACCCGATCAAGACGCGCCTGAATCTGCGCGGCACGCTGATCGTCGCCCGCGACATCGCCCACGCCCGCATCAAGCAGATGCTCGACGAGGGCAAGCCGATGCCCGAATACTTCAAGAAGCATCCGGTTTACTACGCCGGTCCGGCCAAGACGCCGCAGGGCATGGCTTCGGGTTCGTTCGGCCCCACGACGGCCGGGCGCATGGATCCCTACGTCGACCTGTTCCAGTCGCAGGGCGGTTCGCTGGTGATGGTGGCCAAGGGCAACCGCTCGCAGCAGGTGACCGACGCCTGCCGCAAACACGGCGGTTTCTACCTCGGTTCGATCGGCGGCCCGGCAGCGATCCTGGCGAAGAACTCCATCAAGTCGGTCGAGGTCGTGGACTTCCCCGAACTGGGCATGGAGGCCGTGCGCAAGATCTATGTCGAGAACTTCCCGGCGTTCATCATCGTCGATGACAAGGGGAACGACTTTTTCGCCGATTTCAAGCATTAAGAACGGTCGTTTATACCATGCACTGTTTCCCGCTCCCGATTGGTGTTGTCGCCGCCTGCGGCGCCGTTTGCCAATCCGACCTCACCCCAAACCCCTCCTTCAGGGAGGGGCTTGGTGGCGCAAGCGGCAAAATTGGCGTTTCGGACGGCAGGTGTAAATTAGTTGCATGAAAAAATACTAACGCGCAAAACTTTGCGTTGTAAAATTGTAAAAAAGACCGTCGTAAGGTATGAAATCCGGCAGATAATCCGGGCGAAATTCCGGTCGCGCCGCGACAAGCCCCTCCCTGTGGCCGTTTGAGAGACGGCTTTCGGAAGAGGGTGCGTGGAGCCGGGTCCGTATCCCGGCGGACCGGGCGCCGCCCCTTGGTTCCGGCTTTTGGCCGTGCGGAGCCGGATCGGCAAACGCCGGCGGCGACAGCGGCCGGCCGGTACGGGGTGCGGTGCGAATTGACAGACATATCGTTTTGTGATGAGAGACTTTGTTGCAAAAATATCCCTGACAGCACTCTTCGTGCTGGCGATCTTCTCGGCATCCGCTGCCGAGAAGGTCACTTTTGAAGCCAACTCGCCGCTGACGGTCGCCGTCGGCGAGGCGTTCCGCGTGGAATTCGCCCTGAACGCCAAACCCGACGGGGATACTTTCAAGGCGCCTTCGTTCGAGGGATTCGACGTGCTGGCGGGACCTGCCATCTCGCAGGGGTCGTCGGTCCAGATCGTCAACGGCTCGATGACCAAGAGCGTCAGCTATACCTACACTTTCGTGCTGCTGCCGCAGGCCGCGGGCAACGTGACCATCGGCGCCGCGGAGGTCAAGGTCGACGGCTCGTCCTACCGGACCCGGCCGCTGCCCATCGAGATCGTGAACGAGGGCGAAGGCTCCCGGGCGCAACAGCAGCAGGGCGGTTCGAACCGTGCGGACGATACGCAGGCCGATGCCCAGAGCCGGATCGGCAAGGACGATATTCTGCTCCGGGCCGTCGTGTCGCGCTCGTCGGTCTACAAGAACGAACCCCTGCACGTGGCTTTCAAGCTCTATACGCGGGTTCCTTATGTCAACATCGTTCCCGAGTCGGCTCCGTCGTTCAACGGTTTCTGGTCGCAGGACCTCTCCGATCCCAATTCGGCCCGCGTGGGGCGCGAGACCTATGCCGGGAAGGTGTACGAAACGCGTGTGCTGTACGACTACCTGCTCTATCCGCAGCAGGTCGGCTCGCTCACGATCGACCCTGTGGACATGACCGTCGTGGCGCAGGTCGTGGTGCAGAGCCGCCATGCCGATCCCTTCTTCGGGGGCGGCCGCGAGGTGTTCAACGTTCCGCGCAAGGTGCAGAGCCAGCGGGCCACGGTCCAAGTGAAAGCGCTTCCGGCAGGTGCTCCGGCCAGCTTCAGCGGCGCTGTGGGCAATTTCACGATGGACACCCAGTTCCCTTCGGAACGGATCGCGGCCAATTCGGGCGCGACGGTCACGGTGAAGATTTCCGGCACGGGCAACCTCACCTTCGTGCAGGCCCCGAAACTGCCGCTGCCGACCTCGTTCGAGCAGTATAACGTCAAGACCACCGAGTCGATCAACACGTCGGCCTCGGGCATCTCCGGCTACCGCCAGTTCGAATATCCCTTCATCGCACGGGCCGAGGGCGCTTACGACCTCGAACCCATCGAGTTCACCTACTTCGACCCCCAGCGGGTGCAGTACGTGACGCTGAAATCGAAGCCGCTGACGCTCGAAATCACGCCCGATGCCCGCGGCGGAGGCGATGCGGTGGTGATGCAGGGGCGCGGCATGTCGAAGGAGGAGGTGAAGATGCTGGGCCAGGACATCCGCTTCATCAAGCTGGGCGGGGCGCAGCTGCGCTCCGAGCGCGTGCCGTTCATCTTCAGCGCCGCCTACTGGATTCTTCTGTTAGGTGTGCTGGCGCTTTTCACGATGATCTACGTGGCGCTGCGCAAGCAGATCCGCGAATCGCAGAACGTCGCCCTCGTGCGGGGCAAGCGGGCCAACAAGGTCGCCGTGCAGCGGTTCCGCGCCGCGAAGCGGTATATGGAGGAGCAGAACCGGCATGCCTTCTACGAGGAGATGCTCCGCGCGCTGTGGGGGTACATGAGCGACAAGTTCAACATCCCGGTGGCCAACCTCACCAAGGAGAATGTCCGCGAGGAGCTGCACAAACGGGGCGTTTCGTCCGAGGACTCGCAGCGTTTCACGGACATCATCACCCGGTGCGACGAGGCGCAGTATTCGCCCGTCGAGTCGGCCCGCATGAACGACGTCTATTCCGAGGGCGTGAACCTGATCTCTCGCATCGAATCGGTGATAAAACGATAGTGTTATGAAACGATTGACCCTATTCCTGATCCTGCTGTCCGGCATGCTCTGCGCGCATGCGCAGGAGGGAGCCGACACGCTGGCGCAGCCTGCCGTGACGGCGGCTCCGGAACCCGCTGCCGAGGCGTCGCCCGAGCAGTTGTGGGACCGCGCCAACACGGCCTATATCAATGGCGACTTCCACGCCGCCGCGGAGTTCTACGAGCAGATTCTCGCCCGCGGATTGAGTTCCATGAAACTCTATTACAACCTGGCCAACGCCTGTTTCAAGGAGGGGCGGCTGGGCAAGTCGATCCTTTTCTACCACCGGGCCTTGCGGCTGGCTCCCGGCAACGACGACATCCGCTATAATTTGAGCGTCGCCGAGGCCCGCACGAAGGACAACATCGAGCAGATACCCGAATTTTTCTTCACCGAATGGATGCGCGGCGTGCGCCGTCTGATGAGCTGCACGGCGTGGAGCGTCTTCTCGCTCGCGGCGTTGGTCTGCGCCCTGGCGCTGTTCCTCGCCTACCTGTTGGCACAGCGTTTGCCGTTGCGCAAGGCGGGGTTCTACGGAACTCTCGTCGCTGCGGCGGTCTTCATGCTCACGAGCTGGTTCGCCATGGGCGAGCGGCGCGAGATGCTCGACGACACGCAGGCCGTCGTGATGTCGCTCTCGACGGCCGTGAAGAGTTCGCCCGACAAGTCGGCGACCGACCTCTTCGTGCTGCACGAGGGGACGCTCGTCGAGATCACCGACCGCCTCGACAACTGGTGCGAGATCACCATTGCCGACGGCAAGAAGGGGTGGCTCGAATGTAAAACCGTCGAAACGATTTAAATGTCGAAACTTTTACAGGACGTCGTCGGCGAACTTTCGAAGCTTCCGGGCGTGGGACGCCGCACGGCGTTGCGCCTGGCCATCCACATCCTGCGCATGGAGCGGGATTCGGTGGCCGAGATGACGGAGAGCATCGACCGGTTCCGCAACGAGATCCGCTACTGTTCGCAGTGCAACAACCTCTCCGACGAGGAGGTGTGTCCGATCTGCGCCGACCGGGAACGGGACCATGCGACGATCTGCGTCGTGGAGCAGGTGGCCGATGTGCTGTCGGTCGAGAACACGCGCCAGTACCGGGGGATGTACCACGTGCTGGGCGGCGTCATCTCGCCCATGCAGGGCATCTCGCCCTCGGACCTGAAGATCGACCTGCTGTGCGAACGGATCGCCCGCGGCGGGGTGAAGGAGGTGATCCTCGCCATCTCGACTTCGGTCGAAGGGGAGACGACGCTTTTCTACCTGATGAACCGCCTGCGGCAGTTCCCGGGGCTGAAAGTTACGTCGATCGCGCGCGGTATCGGTTTCGGCGACGAACTGGAGTATGTCGACGAACTGACGATCACCCACGCGCTGATGAACCGCCGGGAGATCGAGTAGCCGGCCCGCTCGGGAGGCGGGTTTTAGGGGACGAATTTGTGGTTTCAATAAAATAACAACACTATGGACTTTGTAACGAACGAGAAACTCACCATCGTGGGTGCGGCCGGCATGATCGGCTCGAACATGGCGCAGACGGCGCTGATGATGCGCCTGACGCCGAACATTTGCCTCTACGATCCGTATGGACCGGCGCTGGAGGGCGTGGCCGAGGAGCTTTACCACTGCGCCTTCGAGGGGGCGAACATCACGTGGACGACCGACATCCGCGAGGCGCTGACCGATGCGGCTTACGTCGTGTCGTCGGGCGGCGCGGCCCGCAAGGCGGGCATGACGCGCGAGGATCTGCTGAAAGGCAACGCCCAGATCGCCGAACAGTTCGGCAAGGACATCAAGTCCTATTGTCCGGACGTGAAGCACGTCGTGGTGGTCTTCAATCCGGCCGACATCACGGGACTGATCACGCTGATCTATGCGGGGCTGAAGCCTTCGCAGGTTTCGACCCTCGCGGCGCTGGACTCCACGCGCCTGCGTTCGGAACTGGCCAAATATTTCAAAATCTCGCCCGACGAAATCCGCAACTGCCGCACCTACGGCGGCCACGGCGAGCAGATGGCGGTCTTCGCCTCGACGACGCTCGTCGCCGGACGGCCCCTTTCGGAGCTGATCGGCAAAGAAATGCCCGAGGGCGACTGGGCCGACCTGCAACAGCGGGTGATCCAGGGCGGCAAGCACATCATCGACCTGCGCGGCCGTTCGTCGTTCCAGAGTCCGGCCTATATCTCGATCTCGATGATCGCGGCGGCGATGGGCGGCAAGCCGTTCACCTATCCCGCCGGCGTATTCGTCCACAACGACGAGTTCAAGCACATCCTCATGGCGATGGAGACCGTCATCACGAAGGAGGGCGTGTCGTATAAGAACGTGCAGGGCACGGCCGGGGAGCGCCAAAAACTGACGGAGAGTTACGAACACCTCTGCAAACTGCGCGACGAGGTGATCGCGATGGGCATTCTGCCTCCCGTCGGCGAGTGGGGCCGCCTGAATCCGCACCTGAAATAGCGGGCAATGCAAAACTGAAAAAGGACCGGATGCATCCGGTCCTTTTTTAATTGGACGAGCGGAAGTCCACGGGAATTGTGATTTCCACGGGGACCTTTCGTCCGTACAGCTCTCCCGGCTTCCAGTGCGGGGAGCTTTCAAGCGCCCGGACCGCTTCGGCGGATAACTTGCTGTCGGGCGATTGCAGGACACGAATGCCGGTCAGCCGCCCCGTCGTGCCGATCACGAACGAAACCACCACGCGGGGTGGAAAGGGTGGGCAGCCGATGACGATCCGGACATTCCGGACCTGTTCGTTCACCCACTCGCGGAATGTTCGGATGTCGCCTTCCCGGAACAGGGGCGGCGTGTCGCAATGTATGAGAACGAGCGAATCGCGAAATACGACGATCCGGGCCGCCGGCTGTTTTTCCGCCGGCTGTGCCGCTGCCGAATCTGCCGCCACCGGCTGCTTTGCCGCGGTAGGTTTTTGTCCGAAAGCCGCCGCCGGGGCGGTGAGCAGGACGCAGGCGCCGATCAGACCCCGGAACGTCATGGCCTGGCCTGGAACACGGCGCGCAGTTCGCCGTCGCTCAACAGCAGCAGCATCGGGCCGTCCATGTCGTAATGGGTCACCGATTCGAGCATTTTGGTGAAGGCGTCCTCCTCGTCCATGCCCGGGCAGGCCATCATCGTCGCGGCCAGAGGCCCGATCTTCAGCGTGCGTTTCCCGTCGGTCTTGTAGGCGCCCGTCAGGCGGTTGCAGGCCCCGACGCCCGTCAGGCGGTTGCCTTCGGCGAGCAGCGTGACGGTGAATTTGCCCTCCTCGGGTTTGACCGCCTTGCCGCCGAGCTGGATCAGCTGCCACTCGGTGCCCGCCAGCGGGCGGCGGGTCTTTTTCTGGTAGGAGCGGCAGTTGCAGCATCCGGCCATAAAGGCCGCAGCGACAGCGACTATCGCAATTTTCAGTAAAATCTTCATCGTTTTTCCATTTGGATCATATGGCAAATATAGGGAATTAATTATACCTTTGTACAACTTCCGGACCCGATATTTCCGCCGCAGGCGGATATAAGTCCCCGCTTCGGCGTGGATTCAAGGGAGGGTCGGGCCTGTACATGCGGCCAGAGGCTGCGAGTACGGCGGTTGAAAGCACGAAGGCTTAAATAATTTCAAGATAATTTTTTATGAAAACCATCATCGCTTCTCCCCATGCGCCCAAGGCCGTGGGTCCCTATTCGCAGGCCGTCGAGGCCGGCGGCGCGCTCTATGTTTCGGGACAGCTCCCGATCGACGCCGCGTCCGGAAAGATGGACGAAGGCATCGAGGCCCAGACGCGCCGGTCGCTCACGAACCTCGGCCATATTCTGCGCGAAGCCGGATACGATTATTCCGACGTGGTGAAAACCACGGTCCTGTTGCAGTCGATCGGCGATTTCGCCGCCATGAATGCCGTCTATGCGGAGTTCTTCACCTCGGAGATGCCGGCGCGCATGTGCTACCAGGTCGCGGCGCTGCCGATGGGCGCGCTGGTCGAAATCGACGCCGTGGCGGTGAAATAATCCCGCCTTCGGACCGAAGGCGCGCTCCGGGTATCTGGGGCGTGCCTTTTGCTCTTTTGTAGATATTTTGTGAATAAGTTTGGCTCTTCATGCTGGCTTTTTATCCGGAAAAGCCGCAATTTTGTAGAACCGGGTTTTGCCCGCCGTGACGCCTGAAATCTGAAAATATAGAAATAATAGTCTGAAAATAGTTATGTCAAAAGCCACCAAAGCCGACACGCCGCAGAAGGTCAATTACAACGATGCGGTTGCCGAGTCGAAGAAGTATTTCGACGGGGACGACCTCGCCGCCACGGTGTGGGTCAGCAAGTACGCCCTCAAGGACTCTTTCGGAAACATCTACGAGAAATCGCCGCGCGAGATGCACGAGCGCATCGCTTCCGAAATCGAACGCATCGAGCAAAAATACCCGAACCCGCTCCCGAAGGAGGAGGTTTTCGCGTTGCTCGACCATTTCCGTTACGTCATTCCGCAGGGCGGCCCGATGACCGGCATCGGCAACAATTTCCAGGTGGCGTCGCTGTCGAACTGCTTCGTCATCGGCCATAAGAACCCCGCCGACTCCTACGGCGGCATCTTCCGCATGGACGAGGAGCAGGTCCAGCTGATGAAACGCCGCGGCGGCGTGGGCCACGACCTTTCGCACATCCGCCCCACGGGTAGCCCGGTGCTCAACTCGGCACTCACGTCGACGGGCATCGTGCCCTTCATGGAGCGTTACTCGAACTCGACGCGCGAGGTGGCGCAGGACGGGCGGCGCGGCGCGCTGATGCTGTCGCTGTCGATCAAGCATCCCGACGCCGAGCGGTTCATCGACGCCAAGGTCGACACGGGCAAGGTGACGGGCGCCAACGTCTCGATCAAGATCGACGACGATTTCATGCGTGCGGCTCTCGCCGGGAAGAAATACCACCAGCAGTTCCCGATCAAGTCGGACAACCCCAAATACGAGCAGGACATCGACGCCCGGAAGCTCTGGGAGAAGATCATCCACAACGCGTGGAAGTCTGCCGAACCGGGCGTGCTGTTCTGGGATACGATCATCCGCGAAAGCATTCCCGACTGCTATGCCGACGAGGGTTTCGTGACGGTTTCGACCAACCCCTGCGGCGAGATCCCGCTCTGCCCCTACGATTCGTGCCGCCTGCTGGCGATGAACCTGTTGAGCTATGTGGACAACCCGTTCAAGGCCGATGCGAAGTTCAATTTCGACAAGTTCAGGGACCACGTATACAAGGCGATGCACATGATGGACGACATCATCGACCTCGAACTGGAAAAGGTCGAACAGATCATCGGGAAGATCGCCGCCGACCCCGAAGACCTGGATGTGCGCCGCGTGGAGCTGGAGCTTTGGAAGAAGATCCGCGAAATGGCGCGGAAGGGCCGCCGTACGGGTCTGGGCATCACGGCCGAGGGCGACATGCTCGCCGCGCTGGGTCTGCGCTACGGCACGCAGGAGGCGATCGACTTCGCCGTCGAGGTGCAGAAGTGCCTCGCTCTGGCGGCTTACGGCGCTTCGGTGAAGATGGCCGCCGAGCGCGGCGCCTTCCCGGTTTACGACGCCGCGAAGGAGGTGAACAACCCGATGATCGCCCGTATCCGCGAGGCCGATCCGGCGCTCTACGAGGAGATGGCGAAGGTGGGCCGCCGCAATATCGCCATGCTGACCATCGCGCCCACGGGAACCACGTCGCTCATGTCGCAGACCACTTCGGGCATCGAGCCGGTGTTCCGCACCGTCTACAAGCGCCGCCGCAAGATCAATCCTTCGGACGTGGACACCCACGTCGATTACGAGGACGAAACGGGCGAAAAGTTCCAGGAGTACAACGTTTACCATCATAATTTCGTCAAATGGCTGGAAGCCAGCGGATACGACACCTCGAAGCTGGCGACGATCTCCGACGCCGAACTGAACGAGTGGGTCGCCGCGTCGCCCTACCACGGCGCCACGGCCAACGACATCGACTGGGTGGCCAAGGTCAAGATGCAGGGCGCCATCCAGAAATGGGTGGACCATTCGATCTCGGTGACGGTGAACCTGCCGAACAACGTCTCGGAGGCGTTGGTGGCCGATGTTTACCGCACGGCTTGGGAGTGCGGCTGCAAGGGCGTCACGGTCTACCGCGACGGCTGCCGCGACGGCGTGCTGCTGGAGAAGAACTCCAAGAGCCGGAAGAAGTGCGAGGAGCATCCCGGCGAGGTGCAGAAGCGTCCCAAGTCGATTCCTGCCGACATCGTGCGGTTCAAGAACGGCACGGAGGACTGGATCGCCTTCGTGGGCTTGCAGGGCGGGCGTCCCTACGAGGTCTTCACGGGTAAGATCGAAGAGGACGCCATGTTCATTCCCCCGAAGATCAAGAAAGGCTTCATCATTAAGGTCCGCGAGGCGGACGGTACGAAACGCTATGATTTCCAGTACACCGACCGTTACGGTTATACGAACACCATCGGCGGCATTTCGCGTCTGTTCAACGAAGAGTTCTGGAACTACGCCAAGCTCATTTCGGGCGTGCTGCGTCACGGCATGCCGATCGAGAAGACCGTGTCGCTGATCGAGTCCCTGCATCTGGACAGCGAGTCGATCAACACGTGGAAGACCGGCGTGTGCCGTGCATTGAAACAGTATATCGTCGACGGCACGAAATCCAAGGGTAAATGCCCGAGCTGCGGACAGGAAAATATGGCCTATCAGAACGGCTGTCTGACCTGCATGTCGTGCGGCTATTCCAAGTGCGGCTGATGTTTTTTTTACCTGATTTGTGTTCTAAAAAGCCCCAATGCCCAGGCATTTGGGGCTTCTTTGTCTCCGAAACTCTCTTTTTTCTGTTTTTTTGACCGGATTTGAATGGTTTTTGTGAAAAAAATGCGTACTTTTACGACAAGTATGTGAGACGTATTAAAGATGAATATTATGAGAAAGATTTTCTTGACTGTTTTGCTCGTGGCTTTCGCCTCTGCCGCATTTGCCGAAGGAACGCCGAAGAAGCCGAGTGTTGCCGGATTCGTGTCGAACGGATTCTGGGATAATTGGGAGGTTTCGGCCGGTTTCGGAACCGGCACAGCCTTCTCCAACGGCGGTAACTCCGGCTCTTGGGGCGACCGTTTCGGTTTCGAGGGCAACCTGTCGGTGACGAAGTGGGTGCATCCGGTCTTCGGTATGCGCGCTCAATTGCAGGGCGGATGGTTCAACAATTTCGATTCCCAGATCGGCAAGATGACGTGGCCGTACATGTTCGGACACTTGGATTTCATGGTTAACGCCTCGAACTGGATCGGCGGTTACCGTACTGACCGTGCGTGGTATGCCGTGCCGTTCGCCGGTTTCGGTTACATGGCTTCGAACTTCACGGACCGTAGCCAGCGTGAGAATGCATCCGGTTCGCGCCAGGAGTTCGCCTTCACGGCGGGTCTGCTCAGCAAGTTCCGCCTGTCGCCCGCATTCGATTTCAATATCGAACTCAAGGGGCTGCTCACCAAGTCGGGCATTTGCCCTGCGGAGATGAACGGTTCTTATCTGGCCGGACTTTCCGCTACGGCTGGTATCACCTACCGCTTCAACCAGCGTGGCTGGGAGCGCGGCGTTCCGGGCTATACGGCCGACGACATCCGCGCTTTCCAGAATGCAGTGGCTGCGGGCAATTCCGCCCTCGAAGCCGCCCGGTCGGAGAATGCGGATCTGGCCAACAGACTGAAGGCTGCCGAGGCCGAGGCCGACGCCGCTAAAGCCGCTGCCGCCGCCGCTGCTGCCAAAGCCGCCGCCGAGGCCGCTGCCGCACAGAAAGTGAACACCCTCAGCCCGACTTCGATCATTTTCTACGATTACAGCATGTCGAAGCTGACGCCGAAGGAGAAGACCCGCCTCGAACTGATGGCCGACCTGATCAAGAGCGGTCCGAAAGACCGGGTCTACAAGATCGAGGGCCACGCCGACCAGCAGACGGGTACGGCGGCAGGCAACAAGCGCGTTGCCGAGAACCGCGCCAAGAGCGTTTACGACTTCCTCGTAAAATGCGGCGTGAACCCCAAACAGCTGACCTACGAAGGCAAGGGCAACGCAGCCAATGTTTACGAGAACAACCAGAAGGCCAACCGCGCCGTGATCATCAAATAAGGCCGGGCCGTATTGGGGAGGGCGAATGGAACCTTCCCGCCATAGAGAAAAAGATGCTCCGTTTGCGGGAGCATCTTTTTTCATATATATATTATATAAGGTATGCTTTTTTGCCGAACCCGGACTTACCGGATGATGACGGCGTTGACGAGCCGTACGCCCGAACGGCGGTTTATCTCCTCCTTGAGCGCCTCGCGCTGGTAGAAAAGTTCCGAGCGCAGGACGCTCGACTGTATGCGTACGTACAGGATGTGCTTTTCGAGCCGCAATTCGGTGGTGACATCCGCGGCGCGGTCGCCGACAATCTCGCGCCATGTGTCCGGCAGTTTGCCTTCGGCGACTTTCGCGGCGATGTAGGGGCGTTTGAAAAACTCCTCCAGCAGGTCGCCCATCAGCATGGTTTTGGTTCGTCTCATGGCTGTTCGTCGGTTGATTAGGGTACGGATCGCTCTTTTTCCGCGCCTTTCGCGGAATCTTCCGTTGCATTTCCCGAGGCGTTCTCCGGGGTGTTTGCGGCGTTTTCAGCTGCATTCCCGGTCGGGCCTTCCGCCGAATCTTCCGCCGCGGCCCGCTCCTGCGTCACGGCGCCTTCGGCGACTGAAAAGAGCGTGTAGTCGCCGCCCGCCTTGTCGAGAATCCGTTTCAGGCGTGTCGGGTTGCAGTCGGTGATCAGGATTTGCCCGAAGGTGTCGTCCGAGACCAGCCGGATCAACTGTTCGACCCGCCCGGCGTCGAGCTTGTCGAACAGGTCGTCCAGCAGCAGGATCGGGCGTTCGCCCTTCGTCTGGGCGACGACGGCGTACTGCGCCAGTTTGAGGGCGATCAGGAAGGATTTCTGCTGTCCCTGCGACCCGTATTTGCGCAGGGGATAACCTCCGATTTTCAGCACCAGGTCGTCGCGGTGAATGCCTGCCGTCGTGAATTCGTTGACGATGTCCTTCTGCCGCGCATCGAGCAGGATCTCCTCGAACGGACGGTCGTTCAGCTCCGATTTGTAGTGCAGTTCGACCTGCTCCCGGTCGCCCGAGAGGATGCTGTAATAGGCCGCGGTCACGGGTTGCAGCCGCTCGGCGAACTCCTGCCGCCGGGCGTGGATGGCCTTGCCGTGTTCGCACAGCTGCATGTCGTAGATTTGGAGCATGGTTTCGTCGGGCCGGGTTTTCAGCAGGCGGTTGCGTTCGGCCAGCACGGCGTTGTAACGCATCACCGAACCGAGATAGGCGCGGTCCAGCTGCGAAATGAAGGCGTTGAGATAGCGTCGGCGCTCGTCGGCGGCGTCCGAGATCAGCGCGCTGTCGGCCGGCGACACGATCACCGCGGGAATCAGTCCCACGTGGTCCGAAAGCCGTTCGTACTCCTTGCCGTTGCGCTTGAGCACCTTGCCGCCCTTGCGCGAGAAGCTGCACACGATGGTTTCCCGCTTGCCGGCATCGCTCGCATAGGTCCCTTCGACGAGGAAGAAGTCGGCGCCGTGGCGGATGCTCTGCCCGTCGGTCATCGGCAGCGACGACTTGCACATCGAGAGGTAGTAAACGGCGTCCACGACGTTGGTTTTGCCCGCGCCGTTGTCGCCCACCAGGCAGTTGATGCCGGGGCACAGCGCGAGTTCCTCCTGGGAGATGTTTTTGAAATTCAGCAGCGCTATTTTCTTCAGATGCATAGGACAAAAATACAAAAAATCCGGACACGACATTGCACATTGTGAATAGTTTTGTATCTTTGCAAACTATCGTACGAATTATAAACTAATAACACAATAAGCAATATGGCAAAGCAGAACGTCGCCGAGCAGGAAACCCTCGGCGAAGCAATGAACAAAACGGAGTTGTTTTTCGAGAGGAACGGCCGGACGATGTCCTACGTTTTCCTCGGTCTGCTCGTCCTCGCAGCCCTCGTTTTCGGCTACCGCTCGCTGATCCTCCAGCCCCGCGCCACGAAGGCCGCCGAGATGATCGCCGAGGCGCAGAACCGTTTCGAAGGCGAGAACCCCGATTTCGAGACGGCGCTGCTGGGCGACGACAACGCGGCCGGTTTCCTCGACGTGATCGAGAAGTACGGCTCGACGCCTTCGGGCAACCTCGCCAAGCATTATGCGGGCATCTGCTACCTGCGTACGGGCGATCTGGAGAACGCCGCCAAATACCTGGCGAAGTTCTCGCAGCTGAAAGGTATCCCCGGGGAGCTGATCAACGCACAGAACTACGGTTTGCAGGGCGATATCGCCGTCGAGCAGCAGGACTACGCCAGGGCGGTGAAGTTCTACGAGAAGGCCGTGAAGGCCGCCGACAACAACCTGACGGCCCCGATGTACCTGCGCAAGGCAGGTCTTGCGGAGCAGGCGCAGGGCAATGAGCAGAAAGCCGCGGCTTTCTATGAAGAGATTTTGACTTCGTATCCCGCCTCGATGGAGGCCCGCGATGCGGAAAAGCTGCTCGGCAGCATCAAATAGCGAAAGACGATGGCGACCAAGAATCACAACCTTTCCAAATTCGACTCACCCCTGCCTTCGGCCGCTGACATGCGGTTCGGTATCGTCGTGGCCGAGTGGAACCGCGAGGTCACCGAGGCCCTGTTGGAGGGAGCCGTGCGCACGCTGCGTGCCGCCGGGTGCCCCGATATGAATATTCAGGTCAAATATGTCCCGGGCACGTTCGAGCTTTCGCTCGGCGCGCAGTTCTTCGCGGAGTATACCGACGTGGACGCCGTCATCGCTCTCGGATGCGTTATCCAGGGCGACACGCGCCACTTCGATTTCATCTGTCAGGGCGTGACGCAGGGCATTACGCAGCTGCAAATCCAGTGGAACATGCCCATCGCTTTCGGCGTGCTGACGGTGGGCGACATGCAGCAGGCCCTCGACCGCTGCGGCGGTCGTCACGGCAACAAGGGCGACGAGGCTGCGGCCACGGCCATCAACATGGTGAAGTTGCAGATCGACATGGAGGCGGCTTCGCCCGACCACGAACCCGACCGGCGCAATATCAACTGATTGCCGCTTTCTGGCGGCGATCTTTCGCACATCCTTTAAACGAGGCGGATGGACAGTACCGAAGTACATTCCATCCGCCTCGTTCTTTTGCTGTCCGGCGTTCGTTCGTCTGATCCGTTCCCGCCGCTCGCCCGGACTTGTTCAGCTGTCGCCGCTTCGGCCGGTCATTGGGCCTTTTCGAGCGTGATGCGCTCCGAATAGCGGCGTCCGAAACGGTCCGTGGCGACTACCTCGATCGTCTGTGCCGAAGCCGAAGGACGCGCTTTGAAATAGAAGTCCGAGATGCGGGGTTGCTGCGATTTGGCGAGTTTCCGCCCGGCGTTTTTCAGAGAGTCGAGATGCGCCGCATAGTCGGGATCGACGATCTGGATGCGCTGCATTGCGCCGCGGTAACGGCCGTCCTCGTACCAGACGACGGTCCAGCAGGGGTCCCAGTTCCAGATTTTGGCCACGACGCTTCCGGGAAACGCTTCCACCTGCCCGGGCTGCCATACCCGCAGTTGCCGTACGGCCGGAGATCCGAGGCTCCGGTACTCCCACGAGAACTCTCCGCCGCATTCGCGGAAGAGCTGGTAGCCTTTGGGCGTGCCGTCCTTGTTGATCGGGTCGTACCACAGATTTCCGCAGATCTGTGCCACGTTGTGCTCCACGACTCCTTCGCGGATGTCGTAGTTCGAGTTGACGTGCGTGTGTCCCGTGATGAAATGCAGTTCGTGGCCGGCGAAGGCGTCCATCAGCCTGGCGGCCGACTCCATGACCTGATTGCCTTTCCAGGCCTTCATGGCCGGGGCGTGCATGGCCACGCAGACGCGCGACCCGGCGGGCAGCCGCCGGGCGTATTCCGCGGCCCAGGCCAGTTGCAGCGAGTCGATCTGCTCGTCGTATTTCTTCGCTCCGTGGTAGACGATGTCGTCGAGGACGATGTAGTGGGTCCGTCCCATGTCGAAGGCGTAGTAGGTGGGGCCGAAATGGTTCCGGTAGTTCTCCGTGGCCTCCCGGTCGGTGTATTTGTTCCGGTCGTGGTCGTGGTTGCCGATCACGCCGTAGACCGGTATTCCGAGCGATGCGAACTGCTCGCGGACGCCGGCGAACAGCTCCGGAGAGTCCCAGACGATGTCGCCGAGCAGCAGTGCCGCCTGTGCCGTGCCCCGTTGCTTCCCGAGGGCGGTCGCGCGTTGCAGTTCGGGGATGATCTCGGTTCGGAGCCGGTCGAAATGCGCCGCGGTTTTGGGCTGCGGGTCGCCGATCGCCAGCAATTCGTAAACCTCGCCCGTGGCCGGCCACGGACGCAGCTCGAAATCGTAACGCTTCGTGGAAGCGGCGTAGGGCCGGAAGAATTGCGGGATGTCCTGCTCCATGGGGGCCAGGTAGCCGGAAGGGGTTACGATGCTGATGAACAGCGCGTCGTCGTCGGCGTCGAGGGTGAAAGTTCCGTCGGCGCCGCTTTCGGTGAAGGAGTGGCCGTCCGTGACGGTGACGCCGGAGACCGGCGTCCCGGCGCATTTGACCGTGCCCCGGATCGGGCGGGCCGTAACGGCTGCGCCGAGGCAGCAGACGAGCAGCAGGACAATGAATCGTTTCATGGTTTCGGTAGGTTTTGGGTTTCGTTCTGATCGGTGCGGGCCGCTAAAAGAGGCCCAGGTTATCCAGGAAGATCAGCAGCAGCACCGCCGGGCAGACGTAGCGCACGAGGAAGATGAACACCCCGTAGATACGGAATTTCAGCGTGCCGTTGTTGCTGATTTCGGCCTTGAGTATTTTCCGGTCGAGGCGCCAGCCGACGAATATGCAGGTGAAGAATCCGCCGGCGGGGAGCAGGATGTTGGCCGTGAGGTAGTCGAGCGAGTCGAAAATCGTGAGTCCGAAGATGTTCCATCCCTTCAGAACGCCCAGCGACAGCGATGCCACGGCGGCCAGCGCCATGCAGGCTCCGGTCGTGGACCATGCGGCGGCCCGCCGGCTCATGTGCCACTCCTCGTGGAGGTAGGCCGTGATGACTTCGTGTAAAGAGATGGTCGAGGTGAGCGCCGCAACGACCAGCAGCAGAAAGAATACCGACGACCAGACCATGCTCAGCGGCATCGAGTTGAAGATGCCCGGCAGGGTGATGAATACGAGCGACGGTCCCGACGAGGGTTCGATGCCCACGCTGAACACCGCCGGGAAGATCACCACGCCGGCCAGCACGGCTACCAGCGTGTCGAGGATCGTGACGTTGAGCGCCGTGTGGCGCAGGTTGGTGTCGGGTTTGAAGTAGGAGGCGTAGGTGACCATCGTGCCGATGCCGATCGAGAGCGAGAAGAAGGCCTGCCCCAGCGCCACGAGCACCGTCGAGGGCGTCACCTTCGAGAAGTCGGGCCGGAACAGGAACCGAAGCCCCTCCTCGCCGCCGGGCATCAGCAGCGAGTGGATCGACAGTGCGATCAGGATGACGAACAGCAGGGGCATCAGCACCTTTGCCGAGCGTTCGATGCCTTTCTGCACGCCCATCGCGATGACGAAGTGCGTGGCCAGCACGAACAGCGCGGTGTAGAGCACGGGCCGCCACGGGTTCTGGATGAAATTCTCGAAAACGCTCTTGTATTCGTCGGCGGTGGTGTACCGGGCAAGGCTTCCCGTCACGGAGTGAACCATGTATTCGGCGGTCCATCCCGACACCACGAAGTAGAAGCCCAGGATCAGGAACGCCGCCACGACGCCGTTGTAGCCCAGGAAACTCCACTTGGGGGCGAGCGCCCGGTAGGCTCCCACGGCATTGCGGTGCGAGGCGCGTCCGACCGAGAATTCGGCCACCATGATGGGCAGTCCCAGCAGCAGGACGCAGAGAATGTAAATTACCAGAAAAGCTCCGCCGCCGTTGTCTCCGGCGACATAGGGGAACCGCCAGATATTTCCCAGCCCCACGGAACTTCCGGCCGCGACGAGCACGGCGCTCAATTTGCCGCCCAGCGTTGCGCGGCCGTGTGAATGATGCATATATCGGTTCTATTTGAAAAACTGCGCGCACGCAGCCGCGTGCGCGCAGTTTTCTATTTCTCCAGTACGACGCTCACCTTCTCCAGTTTGCCGCCGAGCGGGGGCGCCAGTTTCGAGACGGTGCATTTTACGTGCCGAACCTGCCGGAACGAGGCGTAGACCGCCTCGATGATGTTCATCGCCACGCGCTCGATCGTGCGCTGGGTAATGCGCATCTGGAGCGAGACGACTTCGTAGACCGTGAGGTAGTTGACCGTCTGTTCGACGCTGTCCTCGGCGGCCGCGTCGCCCAGGCAGGCCGTGATCTCCAGGTCGACCGTGAAGCGGTTGCCGACCTTCCGTTCGAGTTCGTAGCAGCCGTGCAGCGCCCGGAACTCCATGCGCTGGAGAACGATCCGGTATTCCATCCTATTCGGCGATCACGAGGTAGTAGTTCTTCTTGCCGCGCTGCACGAGCAGGTATTTGCCCGCGATCAGGTCCGCGTCGGTCACCGGGCGCATCGCGTCGGCCAGCTTCTCCTTGTTGAGCGACACGCCGCCGCCCTGCACCAGCTTGCGGCACTCGCCTTTCGAGGCGAAGATGTCGCTTTTCTCGGCGCAGAGGTCCACGAACGGGATGCCGGCCGCGAGTTCCGTGCGGGCCACGCGGTACTGGGGCACGCCTTCGAACACTTGCAGCAAGGTCTGCTCGTCGAGACGGTGCAGAGCCTCCGACGTGGCGCCGCCGAAGAGGATGGCCGAGGCCTCGACGGCCTTTTCGTACTCTTCGCGCGAGTGGATCATGCAGGTGATCTCCTCGGCCAGCCGTTTCTGCAATACGCGCAGGTGGGGAGCCGCGTCGTGCTCGGCGATGAGTGCGTCGATGGTCTCACGGTCGAGCAGCGTGAAGATCTTGATGTAGCGTTTGGCGTCCTCGTCGCTGACGTTGAGCCAGAACTGGTAGAACTTGTAGGGCGATGTGTAGCGCGGGTCGAGCCATACGTTGCCGCTCTCGGTCTTGCCGAATTTCGTGCCGTCGGCCTTGGTGATCAGCGGGCAGGTGATGCCGAAGGCCTCGGCCTCTGCGCCCAGCTTGCGGCGGATCAGCTCCGTGCCGGTGGTGATGTTGCCCCACTGGTCGGCGCCGCCCAGCTGGATTTTGCAGTTCATCGTCTCGTAGAGGTGCAGGAAGTCGTAGCCTTGAACCAGCTGGTAGGTGAATTCGGTGAACGACATGCCGTCGCCCTCGCCGTTGAAGCGTTTCTTCACGGAGTCTTTGGCCATCATGTAGTTGACGGTGATGCACTTGCCGATGTCGCGGATGAAATCGAGGAACGTGAATTCCTTCATCCAGTCGTAGTTGTTGACCAGCGCGGCGGCGTTCGGGGCGTCGGAGTCGAAGTCGAGCAGTTTGGCCAGCTGGCGTTTGATCGCCTCCTGATTGTGACGCAGGGTCTTTTCGTCGAGCAGGTTGCGCTCCTGCGATTTGCCCGAGGGGTCGCCGATCATGCCCGTCGCACCGCCCACGAGGGCCAGCGGACGGTGGCCGCACATCTGGAAGTGCTTGAGGATCATCACGCCCACCAGGTGGCCGATATGCAGCGAGTCGGCCGTGGGGTCGATGCCCAGGTAAGCCGTCGTCTGTTCTTTTTCGAGTTGTTCCTTTGCTCCGGGCATGATCGTGTGGATCATGCCGCGCCATTCGAGTTCTTCGATGAAATTCTTTGTTGCCATTATTGCGTTATTTAATTTTCACTTTGTTTTTCGGTGGAAGCGCAGTTCGGAATCTGCTTCCGTCTGACGCTCCATCGCCCATAAATCCCGCTTTTTAAGCGGGTTACTCCACTTCCAAATCCAATGCTTTGCGGAGTTCCGCGATCAGCGGATTCTTTTCTGTCATGTATTTCACCCGGTCTTCGAGTTTGATCGGGCGTGCGGCCCGAATTTCCTCGTTGACGACCACTTCCAGTTCGATCGCTCCCGTGATGCCCGCCAGTTCGGCGATGCGCATCAGCATCCCTGTCTTGCTGCGGAGTATCTCTTCGCGCAGTTCGCTCGTCGGCACGCTCAGCGAGATCGTGTTGCCCTGCACCCTCATCAGTTCGAAGGCCGGGACGAACCGCGGACGTCGTTCCCGGATGAGGTTCAGGATCTTTTCCCGGGCGCGTTCCAGTTTCCGTTCGCACTCGGGGTCGATCGTCGCGACCTCCGGTTCGGCCGTTTCCTGCTCGGAAGGCTCCTCGTCCGGATTGCTGCCCGCCGAGGCGAGCAGTTCCGAAAGGGAGGTTCCCGAGATCAGCGGCCTCCGCACGGGCTGGGGCGCGGGTTTGGACGCTTCGGGCCGTGCGGCCGGAGCGGGAGCGGGTCCCGGGGCGGCTGCGGATTGCGCCGGCGTTTCCGGCCGGGGTGCGGCCGGCTGCGGAGCCGGGGCGGGAATCGGCGCGGACGCCGGTTGTGAGGCCTGCCCGGGTTGAACCGTTGCGGGTTGCTGCGGAGCCGCCGGAACGGGATTCGGACCGGGTCGGGTCGCCGGGTCGGGCTGCGGTTGCGCCGCAGGCGTCGCCGCGACGGCCGCGGCCGCCGTTCGGGGTGTCAGTTCGGGAAGCGGATACTCCCCGGAAGATGTCAGGGTGTCATTTTTTTTTTGACCGAGTCCGGCGATTTTCATCAGGCCCAACTCGACAAGCAATCGCTGGTTCGACGATTGCCGGATCTTCCCGTCAAGTTCCGTCAGTACGGAGATGGCTCCGAACAGGAACTCGACACTGCAGGCGCCCGCCTGCGTCCGGTATCGTTCGAGCAGCGTTCCGGTCATTTCGATCAGTCGCAGCGTGTCGGGCTGCCTGGCCATCAGGAGATCCCTCATATGGCGGTTCATGCCGGACATGAAGGTCTGGCCCGAGAAGCCTTTCGACAGCACGCTGTCGAAGGCCACCAGCACGTCGACGTAGTTGCCCGCGAGCAGCATCTCCGTCACGCTGAAATAGGTGTCGTAGTCCAGCACGTTCAGCGTCTGGGCCACGTTGCGGTAGTCCAGCGCCGTGCCGCAGAACGACACGGCCTTGTCGAACATCGACAGCGCGTCGCGCATGCCGCCGTCGGCCTTCTGCGCGATGAGGTTCAGCGACTCTTCGTCCGCCGAGATGCCCTCCTGGGAGGCGATGTATTTGAGGTATTCGACCGAATCTTCGACGCGGATGCGGTTGAAATCGTAGATCTGGCAGCGCGAGAGGATCGTGGGGATGATCTTGTGTTTCTCGGTGGTCGCCAGAATGAAGATGGCGTGGGCGGGCGGCTCCTCCAGCGTCTTGAGGAAGGCGTTGAAGGCTGCGGCCGAGAGCATGTGGACCTCGTCGATGATGAACACCGAGTAACGGCCCACCTGCGGGATGATGCGCACCTGCTCGATCAGCGTGCGGATGTCCTCCACGGAGTTGTTCGACGCGGCGTCCAGCTCGTGGATGTTGAGCGAACGTCCCTCGTTGAACGAGCGGCACGATTCGCACTCGTTGCACGCTTCGGCGCCGTCGGGTGCGAGGCAGTTGATGGCCTTGGCGAAGATGCGGGCGCAGGTGGTCTTGCCTACGCCGCGGGGACCGCAGAAGAGGTAGGCGTGGGCCAGCTGGCCGCGCTCGATGGCGTTCTGGAGCGTCGAGGTGATATGTTTCTGCCCGACGACCGACCGGAAGGTCGCGGGGCGGTATTTGCGTGCGCTGACGATGAAATCACTCATAGTGTTGCAAAGATACGAAATATGAATTAAGAATTAAAAATTAAGAATTAAAAATTATGTGCCGTGCTCCGGCACGACAAATTGGCGGTTGTTGGCAGTTGTTGGCAGTTGTTCTGTGACAAATAATGACACTATGTCCTGGATTCGGAGTTGGCAGGGGTTTTGCTCAATTCACAATTCAGAATTCAAAATTAAAAATTACATATTATGAACATCAACACTCTTACCATCAAGGCGCAGGAGGCGCTGCAAGCGGCGCTCTCGCTGGCGCGGGAGCGGGGACAGCAGGCTGTCGAACCGCTCCACCTGCTCGCGGTGCTGATCCGCGAGGACGATTCGCTCTCGACGTTCCTGCTGGGGCGCGTGGGAGTGAATGTACGTTCGCTGCGCGACGAGGTCGGCCGGGCCGTGGCGTCGCTGCCGCGCGTCGAGGGCGGCGGCGAGCAGTTCTTTGCGCAGGACACCTCGAAGGCGATCCAGCGCGCCGTGGACTTCACGAAGAATTTCGGCGACAAATACGCCTCCGTCGAACACCTGCTGCTGGCCCTCGTGGCCGAGCGCGGGCAGGCCGCCGACATCCTCAAACGCAGCGGCGCGACGGAAAAGGAGCTGATCGAGGCGATCCGCACCTTCCGCAAGGGTGCGACGGTCGATTCGCAGACCTCCGAGCAGCAGTTCGACGCGCTGGGCAAGTATGCCATCAACCTCAACGAGCAGGCGCGCTCGGGAAAACTCGACCCGGTCATCGGGCGTGACGAGGAGATCCGCCGCGTGCTGCAAATCCTTTCGCGGCGCACGAAGAACAATCCGATTCTCGTGGGCGAGGCCGGCGTCGGCAAAACCGCCATCGCCGAGGGCATCGCCCGCAGGATCATCGACGGCGACGTGCCCGAGAACCTGAAGTCGAAGGTCATCTACTCGCTGGACATGGGTGCGCTGATCGCAGGCGCCAAGTACCAGGGTGAGTTCGAGGAGCGTCTGAAAGCCGTCGTGCAGGAGGTTACGGCCAGCGAGGGCGAGATACTGCTCTTCATCGACGAGATCCACACGCTGGTCGGCGCCGGCAAGTCGTCGGGGGCGATGGATGCCGCGAACATCCTCAAACCGGCCCTTGCGCGGGGCGAGCTGCGGACCATCGGAGCCACGACGCTCGACGAGTTCCAGAAATACTTCGAGCAGGACAAGGCCCTCGAACGCCGTTTCCAGAAGGTGATGGTCGACGAGCCTTCGCAGGAGGACGCCATCTCGATCCTCCGCGGCCTGAAGGAGCGTTACGAAAACCACCACCAGGTGCGGATCAAGGACGAGGCCATCGTGGCAGCCGTCGAGCTTTCGACGCGCTACATCACCTCGCGGTTCCTGCCCGACAAGGCCATCGACCTGGTGGACGAGGCCGCCTCGCGGCTGCGTCTGGAGATGAACTCCGTGCCCGAGGAGATCGACACGCTCGACCGCCGGGTCCGCCAGCTCGAGATTGAACGCGAGGCCATCCGCCGCGAGAAGGACAAGGAGCGCGTCGAGCACCTGACCAAGGAGATCGAGGAACTGAAGGCCCGTGACGCCGAGATGCGTGCCAGGTGGCAGGGCCAGCGCGATCTGCTCAAAAAGATTCAGGCCAACAAGGATAAGATCGAGTCGCTGAAAGTCGAGGCCCGGCAGGCCGAACGGCAGGGCGACTACGGCAAGGTGGCCGAAATCCGCTACGGCAAGATTCAGGAGGCCGAGAAGGAGATCGCCGCTTTTCAGGAGGAGTACCGCCTCGCTTCGGCCAGCGGTTCGATGATCAAGGAGGAGGTCGACGCGCAGGACGTCGCCGAGGTGGTGTCGCGCTGGACGGGCATTCCCGTGACGCGCATGCTGGCCTCGGAGCGCGAGAAACTGCTCCACATGGAGGACGAACTCCACAAGCGTGTCATCGGGCAGGAGCAGGCCATCGCGGCCATTTCCGACGCCGTGCGCCGTTCGCGCGCCGGGCTGAACGATCCCCGCAAGCCGATCGGTTCGTTCATCTTCCTCGGTACGACGGGCGTCGGCAAGACCGAGCTGGCCAAGGCGCTGGCCGAGTTCCTGTTCAACGACGACCAGATGATGACGCGTATCGACATGAGCGAATACCAGGAGCGGCACGCCGTGTCGCGGCTCGTCGGGGCGCCTCCGGGATACGTCGGTTACGACGAGGGCGGCCAATTGACCGAGGCCGTGCGGCGCAAGCCCTATTCCGTGGTGCTGCTCGACGAGATCGAGAAGGCGCATCCCGACGTCTTCAACATCCTGTTGCAGGTGCTCGACGACGGCCGGCTGACCGACAACAAGGGCCGTACGGTGGATTTCCGCAACACGATCATCATTATGACCTCGAACATGGGTTCGCAGGTGATCCAGGATAACTTCGCCGAGGCCTTCGACGGCAGGAAGCTGCCCGAAGAGGTTGTCGAGCGGACCCGCCTCGCGGTGATCGACCTGCTGAAACAGCAGCTCAAACCGGAGTTCCTGAACCGTATCGACGAGATCGTGATGTTCGAGCCGCTGACGCACAAGGACATCGAACGCATCGTCGACATCCAGTTGGGCATCGTGCGCAGGATGCTTTCGGAGAACGGCATCCGGCTGGAGTACAGTGACAAGGCGCGCGAATGGATCGCCTCGGCGGGTTACGATCCGCTCTATGGCGCACGTCCCGTGAAGCGGGTCATCCAGCGCTATGTGGTCAACGACCTTTCGAAGCGGATTCTTGCCGGCGAGGTCGACCGCTCGAAGCCGATCGCGATCGACGCCGGGCAGGACGGGCTGACGTTCTCGAACTGACGCCGCCCGGCAGAGTGAAAAAGGGTTCCGACGATTCGGAACCCTTTTTCGTTTACCGGACGTATCTGCTGAAAAACTTCCACAGCTCTTCGCCCGTGTCTACGCCCGTCTCTTTCCAGGAGTGCTTTCCGCCGACGGTCTCGTAGAGCCAGACCTCGTTTCCGTCCGTGCCCTCCGTGTAGCGGTGGGCGATGACCTGCAAGCCGCCGGGGCGGGAGGGCAGGGTGTCGATCCGCTCTGCGAGGCATTTGTTCTTGGCGGCCCAGTAGCCGACCGCGGTCGGGACGGAGACATAGGCGCCCCAGCCCCCTTCGTTGCCGAGGTCGCCTTCCCAGCGGGTCGTCCGGTCTTCGGTGCCGTGGATTTCGAACAGCGGAATCGGATGCGGATTGCGGTCCGAGCGGAGGATTTCGACGGACATGAACCCGGCGACCGGTCCGAGGGCCGCATAGGTCTCCGGACAGCGCGAGGCCAGCAGGTAACACATGTCCCCGCCGTTCGACATACCCGTGCAGAAGACGTTGCGGCGGCTCAAACCATGTTTTTTCTGAAGGTGCCGGATCAGTTCGGAGAGGAACCGCACGTCGTCGACGGCCATATCGGCCTGAAAGGGGTAACCCACGTTCCAGCATGTTTTGCCGCGGCCGTCGCGTTCGCCCTGCGGGTAGCAGACGGCGAAACCGTGGCGGTCGGCAACGCGGTTCATGTCGAACCGTTCCGGGTCGCCCTGTCCTCCGTAGCCGTGGAGGACAATGACCAGCGGTGCGCCGTCGGGCAGCCCTTCGGGCAGGTGGAGGCGGTAGGTGCGGTCGATGCCGCCCGAACGCAGCGTGTGGCCGGGCGTCTGCGCGAGGCAGGTTCCCGCTGCGAAAAGCAGCAGGCAGGAAAGGGTGTGCAGGAGGTATTTCATCATTTTGAGCATTAGAGTCCTTTGCGGGCGAGGCGCCAGGCCAGCGCGTTGTAAAGCCGGATCACGGGACCGCGCCAGCCGGCGGGCAGGGCGTTCAGGGCGCGGACCTTGCGCAGCGTGCGGCGGTAGGTTCGCGTCCAAGCGAAGAACCGGGCGGCGCGGGCGGCCTCCTTCGTGCCGCCTTTGGCGCTGATGATAAGCGCTTTTCCCAGTGCGGCGCGGGCCACGAACTCCCGGTCCTCCTCGGGGGCCAGCGGGTCGTACAGCTCCTCGAACGAATGGACGGTCTTCTCGGGCGTGTAGCTTGCCGCCGAGCGGTTCGAAGCCACCCGCGAGTAGCGGACCAGCCGTTCGGGCGAGAAGCAGACTTCGTAGCGGCGGGCAATCCTAATCCACATGTAGAGGTCTTCGGCGATCTTCATGCCCTCGGGAAACAGCCCCACGGTGTCGAACACGCGCCGCGGGATGCAGCTGGCCGACGGGATGGCGATGTAGCGGTGGGCCGATTCGCGGAAGAAATTCGCCACGACGCCCCGCTCGGAGGGTGTCGGGGCCGGATAGGTCCCGTCGTGGCTTATTATTGAAAACGCCGTGCAGTAGAGTCCGCAGCCGGGGAACTCGCGGATCATGGCGGCGATTTCGGCCAGAAACCCCGGCTCCCAGGCGTCGTCGGCGTCCAGCAGGGCGATGTATTCGCCCGTCGACTCTGCGATGCCGCGGTTGCGCGCGGCGCAGACCCCGGCGTTGGACTGCCGGACGAGCCTTACGAGCGGCGAGCCGATCGCACGCACGATCTCCGCGCCGCCGTCGGTCGAACCGTCGTCCACGACGATGATCTCCTGCGGGGGGCGGGTCTGCGCCAGGGCCGAGCGTACGGCCGCGCCGATTTCCAGCTGCTTGTTGTAGAGGGGTATGACGACCGAAATGGTGGGTTCTGACATCTGTTCTGCCGGGTTTTGTTGCGAAGATATTGATCTTTTGCTACTTTTGCAAATAAAACCGTACCATGACCGTATTCGAAAAAACCGACCGATTCCTGCGCAACCTCTATGAGACGGCGTTTTACTTTGCAGTGATGGCCGTGAAGGAGAATTTCCGCAACTACGTCGGCCGAGCCGGAACGGTCGGCGCGCCGAAGCCGTCGGTCCTGATCCTCGGCAACGGCCCTTCGCTGGCCGAAGACCTGCCGCGGCTGATCGCCCGGGGCGAACACACGGCAAAGGACGTCATGGCGGTCAACTACTTTGCGCTGGACGAACGTTTTACGACGGTCCGGCCGGCTTATTACGTGCTTTCCGATCCGATGTTTTTCCGCGACAGCGTCTGCCGCGACCGTGTGGCGGAACTCTACCGCACGCTTGCCGAAAAGGTGACGTGGCCGATGAACCTCTACGTGCAGTACTACAACCCCGAGCGGTTCGACTACCGTGCCGCGCTGCCCAACCCCAATATCCGCATCGTGCGGTTCCACACGCAGGTCTACCGCGGGTTCCGGGGCGTGGAGTTCTGGCTCTACCGCCACGGTCTGGGAAGCGCCAATTTCGGGACCGTGGTGCAGGTGTGCGAGTATGTCGCCCTGCTGCTGGGCTACAAGACGCTGGAACTCTATGGGGTGGATCATACGCTGCTCGACGGGCTGTCGGTCGACGACGAGAACCGTCTCTGCCGGGCCGACAGGCACTATTACGACGACACTCCGGCCGTTCCGAAGCCGATCTTCCAGAAGGTTCCGCACCGTCCCTATACGATGGCCGTTTATCTGGCCGAGGTCGCCGAACTGTTCCGCGGCCACGAGGCGTTGCGCGATTATGCCCGATCGCTCGGGGCGCGGATCATAAACCGGACCGGGGGGTCGATGATCGACGCCTACGAGCGGGAGCGAAAATAGAAAAAGGGCGGTTCTGAAAATTCGCAGGGTCGGAAGACTCATTTTTCAGCAATTCGGCTCTGTTTTCAGGCAGCTGCTCGCGGTGGCCTGCTATGGAGCGTGCGGAATAGCAGGCTTCCGCAAGGCGGAGCTGCGGCCTGCCGATTCGCCTCCGGCAAATCGAAAATCTTCCGAGCCTGCGAGTTCGCAGGATCGGCTTTTATTTATCCCGGCAGGTTCCGGCTCGCCGCGATGATTTCGGCCATGGCGAAGTCCTCGGGGTAGTCGATGTCCAAACCCTCGATGCGGTCCACGACGGCCATGTAGGGACGATCGCCGATGCGGCGGCCGCGGCCGCACCACAACTCCCGCGAAAAGATGAAGAAGGCGCTGGTCTCGATGTAAACCGGCTCGATGGTCTGCGTGCGGGGGATGTTGTCGAGAGCGTAGTTGAGCGGACGGCCTTCGAACCAGGCGAAAGTCTGGATTTTTTCGGCGCTGAACGCCGAGTCGTATTCGCCCGAACGCACTTTGCCGAGCGCATCGGCAAGGGTCGCGGCGCGGATGAACGGCGAGGTGGCGTGGGCGAGGATGTAGAGGTCGGCCCCGACCCGGGCGGTGAAGCTGTCGTAAATCTCCCGTCCGAGCGTCGTGTCGCTGTCGAGCGACGGGTCGCGGAGCAGCAGCCGGACCCCCTCGGGCAGCAGCGCGCGGATGCCTTCGTCGCTGCAAAAGACGTAGACCTCGTCGATGCCCTCCACTTCAGTCAGGGTTTTCAGGATATGACACATCAGCGGCGATCCGTCCAGCGGGCGGAGGTTCTTGCCTGCGACGCGCTGGCTGTTGAGCCGGATGGGAACGAATGCTACGGTTTTCATGGAGTCTGATAATTTGTAAAGGGGTTCGTCGCGACATTCTGCCGCTTGCGGCGTTCAACTTCCCGCCCCGGGCGGGGAGTCAGGGGTGGGGAGGATTTGCAAACACGGCGGAACGCCGTGGGAACGGCATTCTGCGCTGCGATGCATTGCCGATATTTCAACCGGCATTTCATTGTACCAGAAGATTGCAGCCCCGGATGTCCGAATGGTCGATGCGGCCTTCGATGACGAACGCGCCGTCCGCGCCGACGCGCCCCACGTCCTGTGTCTGGATAAAGGCGCACGACCACCAGGAAGCCAGATCCGCGATGTTCAGCCCGCCGCGTGCGCCTGCCGGGAGCGGGTCGAACGGGTCGTTGACGTCGCGTGCCGTGACGCGCATCCAGCCCGGGCAGCGGAACACGTTGCCTCCCTGCGAATAGGCCTGCGAGGTGAGTTCGGCCATGCCGTATTCCGAATGAATCTCCCCGACCCCGAAGGCGTCGCAGAGGATTCGGTGGAACTCCTCTTTGGGAATCTCCTCGCGGTAACCCTTCATGCCGCCCGTCTCCATCACCACCGTATCGCGGAGCTTCGGAGCGTACCGCTCCGCGAGGTCCCACAGCGCATAGCTTACGCCCAGCAGGATTTTCGGCTTCGGGTCGCGCTCCATCGCCGCCAGCAGTCCTTCGCAGTCATCCAGATAGAATCCGCCCGATCCGCAGTCGGCGATCAGCCGGTCGGCCATGTAGACCAGCGACGAACCTTTGCGCCGCAGGTAATTGGGCAGCAGGGCGTAGAGGCTCAATCCGGCGGGGTCGCCGTAGAAGTTGCGGAATGCCGTGCGGAACGCCTGCTCGTAGAGCGCCAGCGAGCGCATCGGGTGGCGCGAGGGCGTCATTCCGGTCGTGGCCGACGAAGTGAAGACCGCCTCGGGCGGAGTCTCCCCGCAATAGACCGTATGCGTCTTGAACAGTTCGATGGGCAGGTACGGAATCTTTTCAGGCGTGTCGACATGCTCCGCCCGGACGCCGATCCGGGCGAGGTATTCGCGGTAGGGGGCGCATTCGCGGGCCTGGCGGCGGAATATTTCCAGCGCCGCGGCGTCGAAGGCCGCTCCGTCCGCAATGCGGAATATGTCGTCGGGGGTGATCATTACATGCAAAGTTACCAAAAAAAACGGACGATTCCAAAACCGAATCGTGTCCGGTTCGGCAAAAGGTTTCGACTTCTGAAAGGGGCGTAACGCCCCCAAAGGTAATGAAAAAATTGAAACGAGACTCTTCCCGAAGCGTCGGTTCCGTCGCCTGTAAACGCAAAAACAACAACCCGCGGTCCGGATGCATCCGCCCCGCAGTCGTTGTTTTCGCATTTGTACTTTTGGCCCGCAATGTTTCGGGGCGTTATTTACGTCTTGTCTCGCTTTGGCGAGACAAGACGCGCTCCGTGAACAGCTTTCGCGGCTCGGCAAAGCACCGCTTCGCTGTAAACGCAAAAACAACAACCCGCGGTCCGGATACATCCGCCCCGCAGTCGTTGTTTTCGCATTTATGCCTTCGGCATTCGCTTTGCCCTCGCCTTGTCGCTATTTCTTGACTTTGGGCGCGAGCATCATGTTCATCTTCTTGCCGTCGAGCTTCGGCATCATCTCCACCTTGGCGAACTCTTCGAGGTCCGTGGCAAAGCGCAGCAGCAGGATTTCGCCCTGCTCCTTGAAGACGATCGAACGTCCGCGGAAGAAGACGTAGGCCTTGACCTTGGCCCCCTCCTTGAGGAAGTTCTGCGCGTGCTTGAGCTTGAAGTTGTAGTCGTGGTCGTCGGTCTGCGGGCCGAAGCGGATCTCCTTCACGACGACTTTCGTCTGGTTCGCCTTCAGTTCCTTGGCCTTCTTTTTCTGCTGGTAGAGGAACTTCTGATAATCGGCGATGCGGCATACGGGCGGCTCGGCCTTGGGCGAGATCTCGATCAGGTCGAGTTCCATCTCGTCCGCCAGACGCAGTGCGTCGCGGATCGACATCACCTGCGGCTGGGGAATGTTGTCCCCCACCAGACGCACCTCGGGAACCGTGATCTGTTCGTTGATGCGGTGGGGATTCTCCTTTTCGGGCGGCCTGCGTCCGAAGCGGGGATTGTTGCCTGTTGCCGGTCTTGGTCTGTTATTCCCGGGGGTAAACGGCCTCGGCGGGAATGGTTTCGGTGCTGCGATAATCGTTAAGTATTAAAATGGTTAATTAAATTTTGTTCCTTGCTTTCGGGCTTCCGAGAGTGGTAATCCTCGCGGCTGCGCCGCGTTTGTAAATTTTACCCTCTCCTGAATCCCCTCCTCGGAGGGGACTTTGTCGGAAAGCCCCGGTTATTCCATGCTTATTTCTTTTCGAGCTTGTTGGCCTCGATCTCCTCTTTGACCAGTCCGGCGATGAAGTCGCGGAACGCCTCCAGGGACATCTGTCCCTTGTCGCCTTCGCCCTGCGCACGGACGGAAACCAGCCCTTCGGCCTCTTCCTTCTCGCCGACGATCAGCAGATAAGGGATGCGTTTAAGTTCGTTGTCGCGGATCTTGCGGCCGATTTTCTCGTTGCGGTCGTCGACCTCGGTGCGCACGTCGCTGCGGTTGAGGAACTCCGACACTTTCTGGGCATAGTCGTTGAACTTCTCCGAAATGGGGAGCACCACGACCTGCTGGGGCGAGAGCCACAGCGGGAACTTGCCGCCCGTATGCTCCAACAATACTGCCACGAAACGCTCCATCGAGCCGAACGGCGCGCGGTGAATCATAATCGGGCGGTGGAGACGGTCGTCAGCGCCCTTGTACGTGAGGTCGAAACGCTCCGGGAGGTTGTAGTCCACCTGGATCGTTCCCAGCTGCCACTTGCGGCCGATGGCGTCCTTGACCATGAAGTCGAGCTTCGGGCCGTAGAAGGCCGCTTCGCCCAGCTCCACGACCGTCGTAAGGCCTTTCTCCTTGGCGGCCTGCATGATGGCCGACTCGGCCTTCTCCCAGTTCTCGTCCGAACCGATGTATTTCTCCTTGTTGTTCGGGTCGCGCAGCGAAATCTGGGCGGTGTAGTTGTCGAACTTCAGCGTCTTGAAGATATAGAGCACGATGTCGATCACGCGTTCGAACTCTTCCAGAAGCTGATCCGGACGAACGAACAGGTGGGCGTCGTCCTGCGTGAATCCGCGCACGCGCGTCAGTCCGTGCAGCTCGCCCGACTGTTCGTAGCGGTAGACCGTTCCGAACTCCGCCAGACGCACGGGCAGCTCCTTGTACGAACGGGGTTTCGAGCGGTAGATCTCGCAGTGGTGCGGGCAGTTCATCGGCTTGAGCAGGTACTCCTCGCCCTCGATCGGGGTGTGGATCGGCTGGAACGAGTCCTTGCCGTATTTGGCGTAGTGGCCCGAGGTGACATAAAGCTCCTTGTTGCCGATGTGCGGCGTGATCACCTGCTGGTAGCCGTACTCCTTCTGCACGCCCCGCAGGAACTGCTCCAGCCGGTCGCGCAGCGCAGCTCCCTTGGGCAGCCACAGCGGCAGGCCCTGGCCCACGCGCTGCGAAAAAGTGAACAGTTCGAGGTCCTTGCCCAACTTGCGGTGGTCGCGTTTCTTGGCCTCCTCCATCATCGCGAGGTACTCGTCGAGCATTGATTTCTTGGGGAACGAGATGCCGTAGATACGCGTCAGCATCTTGTTCTTCTCGTTGCCGCGCCAGTAGGCTCCGGCCACGGACGTAAGTTTCAGGGCCTTGATATATCCCGTGTTGGGAATGTGCGGGCCGCGGCACAGGTCCGTGAACGCACCGTTGGTATAGAAGGAGATGGTGCCGTCTTCGAGGTCCGTGATCAGTTCGACCTTGTACTGGTCGCCCTTCTCGGTGAAGGTCTTCAGCGCTTCGGCCTTGGGGACTTCGCGGCGGAGGAGCGCTTCCTTGTTGCGGGACAGCTCCACCATCTTGTTTTCGATCGTCGGCAGGTCGGCCTCGGTGATGGGCGTCGGGGAATCGACGTCGTAATAGAAGCCGTTTTCGATGGCCGGGCCGATGCCGAACTTGATGCCCGGGTAGAGCGCTTCGAGAGCCTCGGCCAGCAGGTGCGACGAGGTGTGCCAGAAGGCGTGCTTGCCCTCTTCGTCGTCCCATTTGTAGAATTTGACCGAAGCGTCCTCTTCGATCGGGCGCGTCATGTCCACCGTCGCGCCGTTTACCGCGGCCGCGAGCGAGTCAGCAGCTAAACGAGGGCTGATGCTCTCTGCGATCTGATACGCAGTAGTCCCTTTGGCATATTCACGTACGGAGCCGTCGGGAAAAGTGATTTTGATCATTTTGTTGTATAAATTAAGTTTTCGGGGCCTTCGGCACTTCCACAATTACGAGACGGAATACGCCTCCGGGTTGCCCGGTGTTTTTGTTCGGGTCTTTGTCAATCCTCCTTTTCGGTCTGCGGCAGGTCCTTGACCGAGACGTCGCGGCCGCCGCGGTCGCGTTCGGCGCGTTGCAGCGGATTGCGCGTCCATTCGGCCCATGCGCGGCGGTGCTCCGCGATGTCGATGGCCGCATAGATCGCATTGCGCATCGACTGCGGGTCGGCCTTGTCCTTCCCGGCGATGTCGAAGGCCGTGCCGTGGTCGGGCGAGGTGCGCACGGCCGAAAGCCCCGCCGTGAAGTTCACCCCGTCGGGCGACAGGCTCTTGAAGGGCGCCAGCCCCTGGTCGTGGTACATGGCCAGGATGCCGTCGTACTTGGCGTATCCGCCCCCGGCGAAAAGCCCGTCGGCGGCAAAAGGCCCGAAGGCCAGCACGCCTTTCGAAAACGCCTCGACAATGGCCGGGCGGATGATCTCCTGCTCCTCGCGTCCCAGCAGTCCGCCGTCGCCGGCGTGGGGGTTGAGCGCCATGACGGCGATGCGCGGCTCGACGATGCCGAAGTCCTCTATGAGCGCACGGCGCAGCGTGCCGAGGTCGCGCACGATCCGCTCTTTGGTGATGTTGCGGGCGATCTCCGAGACGGGGATGTGCTTGGTGACCAGCCCCACGCGCAGCACGTCGCTGCACAGGATCATCATGGCTTCGCCTTCGAGTTCGGCGGCCAGGTATTCGGTATGCCCCGTGTAGCGGAAGTCGTCCGCCTGCACGGTCTCCTTGTCGAAGGGTGCGGTCACGAGCGCGTCGAGGTGTCCCGCCTTCAGGTCGCGCATGGCCGCGCACAGCGCCTCTACGGCCGCGCGTCCGGCTTCGGGGGTCGGCTTGCCCGGCGCGATGTCGGCCGTCTCCCCGCATGCCACGAGGTTCGCCTTTCCGCGGCGCGCCTCGGCGGCCGACGCCACGGGGTTGAAGGAGAAGGCTTCGATCTCCGCGACGGTATTTCGGTAATAGGCCGCGGCTTTGGGCGAGCCGTAGACGACGGGTGTGAAAAGCTCCGTCATCCGCGGGTCGGCGAGCGCCTTGAGAATGATTTCCCAGCCGATGCCGTTCGTGTCGCCCTGCGTGATGCCTATTTTGAATTTGTTTTCCGGCATAATCAATTTTATTTCAACTTACAAAGTTATAAAATATTCAGAATACACAATGCCTCGGATTCGATTAAAATGAATTTTTACCCCGCTTTGCGCCGGAAGTGCAATTTTTCACTATCTTTGTTACAGCAGTCTGTGAGGATTGCTGACATTTTTGGGATAAAAAGCGCATCGGCTTTTTTTCTTACCGCCGAAAATTGGACACTTTTGTGTAACATAAGGAATAAGGGTTGATGCTCTCGCTGTTTTCCAGCGTGGGCATTTGCCGCATTCTACGTTACGGGTCGTCCAATACCTCGACGGTGGAGCAGCAAGTCTGCCCGCGCTTTTTTTCCGGACCAAGCAAGTTTGGAGAAATGAGAAGATGTGAGCGGAAAATGTTGAAATGCAATGCTGAACTTGTAGATATCGTATTCCGTCTGATGTTCGAAACGTTCTGGGTGGCCCCTTACGACCTGCGGCGGGATTTCCCGGTGCTGGTCAATTTCGAACGTCATGCGCGCCATGCGTCGGTGCTGTTGGGTAAAATCGACTTCGCCTCGGCCTCCGGGGCGCAGATATACGAATTGGGAAAGACCGTCGCAGCGCTCGACCGGGCCGTCCGGCAGATCGCCGAAGCGCGGCTGTTTTCGCCCGTGGAGTGCGCCGAGGCGCAGGAACTGGTCGGACGCATCCGGAATGCGCTGCCTGCGGCCTGCGCCGCCGGGCTTGCGGCGGCTCTTTCGCACGATTCGGAATAGCTGCGGGATGCCGGCTCCGCCCGGCCCCTGCGACCGCAGGTCGCAGGGATTCTGTCATGCACCCTCGCCTTCGCTCGGGATAACCGCGCTCCATGATTTCTTGGGCGGCTCCTCCTGCCGCCGAAATTACGTCGCCTCCCTCGTCTTCGCTCGGGATAACCGCGCTCCGTGATTTCTTGGGCGGCTCGGCAAAAGCCGGAAAAACCGGAGCCGGTTTAAAACGCAACGGACCCCGCCTGGGAAATGAATTTCCGGCGGGGCCTGATGCGTTTTAGTCCTTCGGACTTTATTTTCCGGCTTTTGCGCTCGCCTGGCGGCGAAATTCACCACAGACGATGCCCGTGGCCATGGCGACGTTGAGCGATTCCGAACCCCGGCGGTCGGCCGGCCAGGGCGGGATGAAGAGTTTCTGCGTGACGGTGCGGGCCACGGCGTCGGTGATTCCGCGCCCTTCGTTGCCCATCACGACGATGCCCGCCGGCTTCAGTTCGGTTTCGTAGATGTTCGCTCCTTCCAGAAAGGTTCCGCAGACCGGAAGTCCCAGCGCGGCGGCCTTCGAAAGCAGCGCCGCGAGGTCGGTGTAGTGGACCCGTACGCGGAGGATCGCCCCCATCGTGGCTTGTACGACCTTGGGGTTGAAACAGTCGGCCGAGGCTTCGGAGCAGACGATGTCCGTGATGCCGAACCAGTCGGCCAGCCGGATGATCGTGCCCAGGTTCCCGGGGTTCTGCACGTCGTCGAGCGCCAGCGTCAGCCGTCCCCGCAGCCGCTCCGGCTTCAGGTCGCAGCGGGGGATTTCGACCAGCGCCAGCGAGTTGCTCGGGGTTTTGAGCTGCGAGAGCCGCTCCATGTCGCGCGGGGCGACGGTCTCAACCTCGGGCCCGTTGAAAACCCCTTCCAGCGAGAATATCCTGCGTACGGAGAGATGCGATGCGCGCAGTTCGCCGATGAGTTTCTCCCCCTCGGCGACGAAAAGTCCGTGCTCCGTGCGGCCGCGTTTGTCGGCCAGCGCGCGGACGAGTTGTATGTCGGCTTTTGTCATCGTTGTTTTTCGATGGTGTAGGTGGTTCCTTCGGTCGCCGGGTAACTCTCGGCAAAGAGCGTCCGCGCCTCCTCGACCAGCGGCGTTTCGTCCTTGTAGCGCGACGAGTAGTGGCCGATCACGAGCCGCCGGGCGCCCGCTTTCAGGGCGGCTTTCGCTGCGTCCGTCGTGGTCGAGTGCCCGCGGTCGCGGGCGCTCCGCTGTTCGGCGGCGGCATAGGTCGCTTCGTGGTACATCAGATCGACTCCCCGGCACAGTCCCGCGGCCTTGGCCGAGTAGTTCGTGTCCGAGAGGTAGGCGTACGAGCGCGGCGCATAGGGGCGGTAGGTCAACTCGGCATTGGGAATCACCTCGCCCGTGGCCAGCCGTATCTCCTCGCCGCGCTTGGCGGCGGTGATCTGCGCGATCGAAAGCCCGTATTTCTCGATCTTGAATTTCTCGACGTTCAGCGGCGGCTCCTTCTCGCGGAACAGAAACCCGGCGCACGGCACGCGGTGGCGCAGCGGGACGCTCCACACCTCGAGGGTACGGTTTTCCAGCAGCAGGGCGTGCTTGGTCGTGTCGACCTCGGTCCACGCGACGGTGTAGGGCAGCTCCGTGTCGAAGTACCGGAGGTGGCAGGCCAGGATCTCGCCGAAGGGCGCCGGGGCGAAGACCCGGAGCGGGGTTTTGCGTCCGTACAACGCCAGCGTCGAGATGAGCGGGAACAGCCCGAAAACATGGTCTCCGTGGAGGTGCGAGATGAATACGGCCCGGATTTTCAGCGGATTGACGCCGTAGCGGACCAGCTGTTGCTGCACGCCTTCGCCCGCATCCACGAGGTAATACTGTTCGTGGACGTTGACCGCCTGCGCCGAAGGGTGGCGGGCGACGGTCGGCTTTGCGGAGGACGAGCCCAGTATGGTGACCGAGAAACTCAATTCGTCTGTGTTTTATACTTTATGAATGTCGCCAGAAGCCGGTTGGTCGTGAAAACGCTCTGGGATGTGGTGGCGGTTCGGGTTTTGCTGCCGTCGTCGTTTTTCTCGATCTTTTCGGTCGTCGTGTAGGTCGGGGCGGAGGTTTCGCTCACGACGCCTTCGAAGACGATGGCGTCGGCTCCTTTCTCCCGGCCAATCTGTTCGATGAGGGCCTGCGCCTCCTCCAGCGTTTTGCCGAAGGGTGTCGCCTTGATGCTGCCCATCGTTTCGTAGTCCGAGGGAACGTCCTTCCAGTCGAAATAAAGTTCCGGCGCGGTTCCGGTTGTCGGATAGGCTTTGCCGATATAAGTGGTGCGGATTTCGGCGCACGAGGCGATGCAGCATGCCGCCGCCAGCAGTAAAAGGAGCTTCTTCATGGTCTGTCTTTTGCCTTATTGCAGCAGAAACCGTTCGCAGTCCAGGGCGGCGACACATCCCGACGCAGCCGCCGTGATGGCCTGGCGGTAGTGGGGGTCCTTCACGTCGCCGGCGGCGAAGACGCCTTCGACCGAGGTCTTCGACGTTCCCGGCTCGACCTTGATGTAGCCTTCGGCGTCGAGCGCCAGCTGTTCGGCGAAAAGTTCCGTGTTGGGGTGATGGCCGATCGCCAGGAAGAATCCCGCGATGTCGATCTTCCGCTCCGAGCCGTCGTTCCTGCGCAGCAGCGCGCCCGTTACGCCCGAGTCGTCGCCCAGCACCTCGGCGGTGTTGTGCTCGAACAGCACTTCGATGTTCGGCGTGTTGAACACCCGCTGCTGCATCGCCTTCGAGGCGCGCAGGTGGGGCTTGCGCACGATCAGGTAGACCTTGCGGCAGAGCGATGCGAGGTAGGTGGCCTCCTCGCAGGCCGTGTCGCCGCCGCCCACCACGGCCACGTCCTTTTTGCGGTAGAAAAATCCGTCGCACGTGGCGCAGGCGCTGACGCCCTGCCCGCGGAATTTGGTCTCGGACGGGAGACCGAGGTACTTGGCCGTGGCTCCCGTGGCGATGATCAGCGTTTCGGCCTTGATCTCCTTCTCGCCGTCGATCACGACGTGGAACGGGCGCGACGAGAGGTCGGCGCGCGTGACGTTGCCCGTGCGGATGTCGGCGCCGAACCGCTCGGCCTGCCTGCGCATCAGCCCCATCAGGTCGGGACCGCTCACGCTGTCGGGATGTCCCGGGAAATTCTCGACGTCGGTGGTCGTCGTCAGCTGTCCGCCCGGTTCGATGCCTTCGTAAAGCACCGGCTTGAGGTTGGCGCGCGAGGCGTAGATGGCGGCGGTGTACCCTGCGGGGCCGCTGCCGATGATCAGGACTCTTACTTGTTCTTCCATGGTATCGGTTGTTGTTTGCATGTTTCAATCATTATTCGTTCCAAATTCCGTCAGGCGTCGTCCCAGGTAGTCGAATTCCGCCCAGCGGCCGTCTTTCCGCACCCGGACGACGCTTTCGGCCGGCGCGTAGTCGACGATCTCGTATTCGGGCGGGATGACGTAGCGTCCCTGGCGGTCGATCAGCCCCATCCCCGATGGGGTCTCGACCTCGGCGCGTCCTTCGCGGAAATCCCCGGCCCAGGTGTACTGCGGCCGGATTACGGGGTTGTTCTCCGTGTCCACGAACCCGAATCCCTCGTCGTCCTCGACGCAGACCAGTCCTTCGAAGACGTGGCTCGTCCAGCGGTGGCCCGTCAGGCGGCGGTGCGGGGTGTAGACGGCCTCCGTGTCGCCGACGCACATCGGATCGGCCGTCCGGCGGACCTGTTCGCGCAGGCTTTCGAAGGCCGCGCCGTCTCCCGAAGGGCCGAAATGCGCGTCGTGGTAGCGCAGCGGCACGAACCGCCCGCCCGACCAGCGCAGGTTTCCGGCCCGGAGGTTGTTGTGCGAGAAGTTCAGCTCCCGCAGGGCCGTTTCGAGGGTGTCGAGCGCCGCGAGCAGCCGCTCCGCGGGTTCCGTGTGGAGCGCTTCGGCGAACGGTTTGCCCGCGGGAAGGTGTTGGAGCGCCAGGTCGAAACGGCGTTCGCGGCCTGCCGGGTCCGTCCACCGCAGTTCGTCCCGCAGGATGCGGTATTCCGCGAGATGGTCGGTGTTGAGGCGTCCGAGCTGCGACGCCGTGCGTTCCACGGAGGCCAGCGCAGCGGGCGAGAGCGGCATCGAGAGCAGCCATTGCCGGCCGCGCCACGTGATCTCGGCCTCGGCGAAGCGCGTCGTGCGCATCAGCCGCGGCAGTCCGTCCGCCCCGGTCGCCGCACGGGCGTCGGCGAGCGTTTTGAACGAGAGGTCGGGCGTCAGCAGCGCCCGGGTGAAGAGTTGCAGCGTCGGTGTCATGGCTATTCGGTTTTTACGCTGATGGAACCGATGTTGAGCATGGTGATCAGCTCTTCGGCCGAGGCGTTGAAACTCATGCCGCGGAACGGCGGCAGGGCGCCGGGGCCTTTGGCTTCGCGGATCGCCTCGTTGAAGACCTCGGGCATGGGGCTGGAGCAGTCGTAGAGCACCTCCGCATAGCGGTTGGGGTACGAGGCCTCTTCGGCCGAGGGGAAGAACACCGTGTGCGGGGTGTCGCCCGCGGCGATGTGGATGTTGACCAGCAGCACGTTGCCGTCGGCCGTGCGGAGCGATTTGATCTGTCCGGCCACGGCGCGCAGTTCGGCGTCGTCGCAGTCGGTGGCCTCGCCGTCGGTGATGTTGAAGACCATCGGCGGGAAACTTTCGGCATGGGCCGGGTCGGCGCACCATGCCGCGGCGATGTCGCGCACGCGGCGCAGGGCCTCGCACATCGGAGTCTGCCCGGCGGCTTCTGGCTCCACCCATGCCGGGTAGGGAATTTCGCGCAGGGAGATGCTGCCGTCGGGCAGCCGGTATTCGATGACTTCGGTCTTTATCGGAGGCTCCCCGGCCGCCAGCTCCGCCACGGAGATCAGTTCCCTGCCGCCCGGCAGCAGGGAGTAGACCTCGTCGTCGCCCGAGTATCCGATCACGGCGATGTCGTAGTAGTCCCTCACGCCGTCGCTGCGGCGGGCGCGTTCGATCAGTTCGAACAGCATGCCGTTCGTGATGGTCGCCACGGCTTCGGCCTTGGTCATCTGCCGGTTGCGGAACCGGATTTTTTCGGCCATCGAACCCGAGCCGTCGATCGCGAGGATGATGGCGGTGCGATGGGTGCGTGTGATGCTCTGTGTATACATGTTGCGTCGTATGTTCTTCTATTTCAGACCGCGGACCGAGTAGTAGTCTTCGCGGCGCTCCTCCTCGCTCGTGCAGTCGAGACCGTAGCTGACGGCCATGTCGAGCGAACAGTCGCGGTCGCGGTCGGCGTCGGTCGTGCGGCGCATCGAGGCGTGGGCGTTGTGCCCCGCGGAGATGGCCTCGTCGATCTCGTCGACGGTCGGCGTGTGCCCGAGCAGGGCGGCGTAAACCTGTTTGGCCCAGCTGTGGGCGTAGTCGTCGTAGTGGACGGCGAAGACCCGGAAGCGGTTGTCCACGGCCTCGGTCGTGGTCAGTTCGCCGCGGTCCACGGCTGCGAGGATCGCCTCGGTCTCGCGGCGCGTGATGTACTGCCCGCCCAGGTCGAGCCACTGCCCGTCGCCGTCGTAGCGCGGGTCCGACCCTCCTCTGGAGAGCATTGCGCCCAACGCCGCCACGATGGCCTTGTTGTAGAGCTTGAGCCCCCGTTGCAGGGCCGCCGAGCGGATCAGGGTCTTGTTGTGGGTGAACACCGGGGCGTCGGGGTCCTGCTCCTGGAGCGAATGGAGGATGTCCACGGCCTGGAGCATGGCGCCCGTGATGTAGGGATTGTATTCGTCGAAACTGATCACGTCGCGTTTGACCGAGCGGCGGTCGCGGGCGGGCCACTTCTCGATGTCGCGCACGGCGCCGAAACTGGTGAGGTTGGCGCCCGGCATGAGGTGCGTGCGCCCTTCCTTCTCGATCAGATAGGAGTAGGGGAAGGCCGAGGTGTCGTGGTGGTAGGAGTGGTGTCCCATGACCATCGTGAAGGCGCCCTCGAGCGCGGGCGACATGATGTAGGCGCTGCTGGCGAACTTGCAGCCGCGCAGGTGCACCGACTGGTGCACGGCGCCGCTCTTGAAGAGGTGGTTGCTCTGGTTCGAGCCGCTGCCGGCGTTGAAGAACGAGAACATGCCGGCGATCAGCAGCGACGATTTGTGGTGCGAGACGGTGTAGGGACCTGCGAAGATCGAGGCGGCCTCGCCGTTTTCGCAGTGCGAGTTGGCGAAGAACAGCGACTCTGCGGCTGTGAAACCCTTGTCCAGCCGGCAGCTTTCGCCGACGAAGCAGCGTTCGACGATCGAGCCGTTGTCGATGACCGACCCTTCGGCGGCGATCAGGTCGTAGGCCTTGACGTCCACGCCGACGCGCGCGCCGTCGCAGAGCGTCGCGTTTTCGAGGATCGAGGCGCCGTCGATTTCGACTCCGTTGCCGATGCGGACCTCGCGGATGAAGCGCGCCCCGACGATGCGGCAGTCGCTTCCCACCTCGCCGATCTCCGACGAGCGTTCCTCGGCGTAGGCGTCGACCATTTTTTCGAGTGCGGCGATGGTCTGCGGGCGGTGGCGGTAAACGGCCATGACGTAGGCGACCTGTGCCGACAGACGGTCGAATATCTTCACCGTGCGGCCGCCGCATTCGTTCATCGTGGCCACGCCGACGCCGTTGCCGAAGGCCGAGCGGCGGCGGCATTCGAGGGCCGTGACGCCTTCTACGAGCGAGCCGGTTCCGATGCGGTAGTTCGCCACGCGCGAGCGGACGATGCGGGCCTCCGCGGCTATTTCTACATCTCCTTCCAGGTGGCTTTGCAACAGCTGAAAGGGTTTGAAATCCTCCGAGACCAGCACCTTCGACCAATCTTCGGCCGAATTGCCGAGTGCTTCGAGTGCGGCGGTCTCCGCGGAGGTTAATTTTCTGAATGGAGTCATTGATTGTGGAGTTATTTAGATGCAAATATAACAAATTGCATTTAAATTGCATGAACCCTTTTGGGGAACTCGTCTTTTCTTCCGGCCGGGACCGTTCCGGGGCGGGTTTGCGCGGGCCGCAGCGGCGTGCCTGCGGGGGCGGATTTTGCCCGAAAGCGATTTTTGATCCCGCTCTTTCCGCTGCCCTGCCTCACTGGTATCGGGGCGTTTTCAGCGGATGTGCGATCTCCTGCCGTTCGCCGTTGCGCACGACCTGCGCCTTTCCGCCGCGGAACGGCTTCACCGCCGCACAGCCCGGGCAGCTCAGGCGCGTGCGGCCCGCCGTGTCGATGTAGTGCCACGTGCCGCCGAGCTGAACGGCGGCCAGCCCCTCGGTGAAGTCGAACCCGTTGTCGTAGAGCGGCGCGACGACGACCCGCTCCGCCGTGCGGTAGCCCCAGCGTCCGTTTTCGACGAAGAGTTCGGGCGTTTCGGCCTCCGTCCCGCTCCGGGCGGCGGGTTTCTCCCGGACCGCCTCGGCGAGCAGCTCCGCAAGTCCGAAGAGCCGCAGGGTGGGTGCCGTGAGCAGTTGCGCGATGCGGTACTGAACGGCCATGCCGCGTTTCTCGAACAGCGCGAGCGTCTCCCGGTAGGCCGGGTCGGAGGCGATCCGCTGGGGCGTGTACAGCAATCCGTCGGAGCTTCCGTAACGGTCCCAGAGCGTAGGGTCCTCGGCCAGCGCGTGCAGCGCCGTCGAGATCAGCGCCGCGGGGTAGTCGTCGATCCGTTCGTCGAAGTCGGCCGCCGTGCGGGCCGGGTGCTGGTAGGCCGCCGTGCCCAGTTCGGGGCTGATCTCCCCGGCGAAGGCGGGCAGGTACGAGGCGTCGAAGTCGATCGGGCAGAGCGTGCCGTCGTCGCCGACGATGATATTCTCGGGTTTCAGGTCGCCGTGGGCGCGGTCGTCCGTGACCAGCGCGAGGGCCAGCCGGTCGAACAGCCGGACGAGGATTTGCAGACTCTCGCGGTCCCGGAGGGCGGCGGCCTGCGCCACGGTTTCGTGCAGGGTGGAGCCTTCGATCCAGTTGCCGAGGACCGTATCGACCCAGACGCCGGTTTCGGGCGAGGTGTGCAGGTAAAGCTCCTTTTCGAGAAGCCGCTGGCCGTAGATCTCCTTCAGGTGGCGCATCGGGCGCAGGTAACAGCGCAGCGAGCGGATGCGTCCGCCGAGGCGGATGCGGAATACGGCGGCGGAGTTGCCGGCGCTGAAGCAGGGGCGGCCCTGTTCGTCGCGGCACACGTCGATTTCACCCAGCGTGCGCGTCAGGCCGCGGGAGTCGAGAAGAGCCAGCAGGTATTGACGGAGGGTAAACACGTGGCGGGAATCGGATTTTTAACGTCGTCCGACTTGTCGGACGACGGCGCAAGTTACGAAAATTCGCTAAAAAACCGGACCCGAAGGCCCGGCTTTTTCGTTGGATGGTATCTGTTCGCCCGAAGGCGCAGCCTCTCTCCGAAAGCGTTCCGGCTTGCGGCCGCCCCGAAAACAGGCCTCTTACGCCTGCGTCTGCTAATGGCAATTGCAATGGCCGTCGTGGTCTCCGCAGCCTTCGCCGCAGTCACCGCCGCACTCGCCGCACGAACATCCGCCCTGCAGGTCCTCGGGCGTCACGTCGCGCACCGAAACCACCTCCACGTCGAAGTTGAGCGTCTTGCCCGCCATCGGGTGGTTGAAGTCCATCTTCACGGTCGATTCGCCGACCTCCTTGACGATGCCCATCATGCGGTTGCCCTGGGCGTCGCTCATCGGAACCTGGCTGCCCTCGAAGAGGATGTCCTCGGCGAGCTTGCCGTCGACCATGAATATGTCTTTCGGCAGGTCGACGATGGCGTCGGCGATCACTTCGCCGTAGCCGTCCTTGGCCTCGAGCGTGAACGAAACCGATTCGCCGATCTCCTTGCCCAGGATCGCCTCCTCGAATTTGGGGAGCAGCATGCCCGTTCCGAAGATGAATTCGAGCGGCTGGCCCGGACGCGACTGATCCGCGATCTGTCCGTCGACGGTGAGCTTGTAGTCTACGCCGACCATTTTGTTTTGTTCTACTTTCATACGATTGTTATAAAGTTTAGTTGTTTTTATCGTCGTTTTTCAGGGACGTTGCCCGGCATTCACGGCTCAAAAGCGATTTTCCGCCACCATTTTTAGAAAAATGGCTTCTTAAGCCATCAAAGGTACGCACTTCGGGGCAAGTTGCCAAATAATAGCAGGAAATAATTGTGCCATAACAGATGAAAACGGCGGCGCTGTCGATGTCGCCGCCGTTTTTTCATGCCGGATATTGCCGTTACTCGCAGTTGCGGCAGCAGAGGTTTCTGTCGCCGTAGCCGTTGTCGATCTTCGAGACGTAGGGGAAGAACTTCGCCTCGCCGATCCACGCCAGCGGGAACGCCGCCTCGTCGCGCGAGTAGGGGTGTTCCCACGCTCCGGCCAGTTCCCGGGCCGTGTGGGGCGCGTTCGCCACCACGTTGTCCGCCTGGCCGGCGGCCGCCTCGCATTCGCGCTTGATGCTTATCAGCGCCTCGATGAAGCGGTCCATCTCCTCCTTGGGTTCCGATTCGGTCGGCTCGACCATCAGCGTCTCGTGCACGGGGAACGAGAGCGTCGGGGCGTGGAATCCGTAGTCCATCAGGCGGTGGGCGATGTCGCCGCAGTCGATGTTGTAGTCCTTCTTGAAGGAGGTGAGGTCGAGGATCATCTCGTGGCCCACGCGGCCCGTCTCGCCCGAGTAGTAGGTGCGGTACTCCGCGGCCAGCGCCGCCGACATGTAGTTGGCGTTGACGATGGCCATCTCGGTGGCTCTGCGAAGCCCCTCGGCCCCCAGCATTTTGATATAGCCGTAGGTGATCGGGAAGAGCAGCGCCGAACCCCACGGAGCCGACGCGACGGCCGTGATGCCCTCGTCGCCGCCCGTGGCGACGACCGGGTGCGACGGCAGGAACGCCCGCAGGTGCTCGGCGACGCAGATCGGGCCTACGCCCGGGCCGCCGCCGCCGTGGGGCATGGCGAAGGTCTTGTGGAGGTTGAGGTGGCAGACGTCGGCCCCGATGTAGCCGGGGTTCGTCAGTCCCACCTGCGCGTTCATGTTCGCGCCGTCCATGTAGACCTGCCCGCCGGCGTCGTGGACGGCGTCGACGATCTCGCGGATGCGGCTCTCGAAGACGCCGTGCGTCGAGGGGTAGGTGACCATCAGGCCGCACAGTTCCGACGAGTGCTCTTTGGCCTTGGCTTCGAGGTCCGCCACGTCGATGTTGCCGCGCTCGTCGCACGCCACCGTCACGATCTTCATGCCGGCCATGGCCGCCGAGGCGGGGTTCGTGCCGTGGGCCGACGCGGGGATCAGCACCACGTTGCGGTAGCCCTGTCCGCGGCTCTGGTGGTAGGCGCGGATGACCATCAGCCCCGTGTATTCGCCCGCCGCGCCCGAATTGGGCTGCAACGAGCAGGCCGCGAAGCCGGTGATCGTCGCCAGGTCCTGTTCCAGCCCGGCGATCAGGTCCATATAGCCCTTGGCCTGGTCGGCCGGGGCGAAGGGGTGCATGTTCTGGAAGCCGGCCAGCGAGAGCGGCTGCATGAGCGCCGCGGCGTTGAGCTTCATGGTGCACGAACCTAAAGAGATCATTGAATTGGCCAGCGAAATATCCCTCAATTCCAGCTTCTTGATGTAGCGCATCAGGGCGCTCTCCGAGCGGTAGGCGTTGAATACGGGTTCCTGCAAATAGGGCGATTGGCGGCGCAGGGCAGTTGGGACGCAGCTTTCGGTGACGGCCTTTACCGCCTTGGCTTTCTTGCCTTTGGCTGCGGCAAAGATGCTCACGACGGTCTCGATCTCCGCCGCGGTGGTCACCTCGTCGAACGACATGCGCACGCGCCCTTCGGAGGGATAGTAGAAGTTGATGCCCTGTTCGAGCGCCAGCGACTGCACGACGGCTGCCTCGGCCTCGACTTCGAGCGTGTCGAAGAACTCCTTCGACGCGAGGCGGTAGTCCATCGCCTCCAGCGCGCGGGCGACGGTTGCGGCGGCCAGGTGGGCGGTTTCCGCCGCGCGGCGCAGCCCTTCGGGACCGTTGTAGACGCAGTAGAAGCCCGTCATCGAGGCCATCAGGGCCGAGGCGGTGCAGATGTTCGAGGTGGCGCGCTCGCGCTTGATGTGCTGTTCGCGCATCTGCAAGGCCATGCGCAGCGCCTTGTTGCCCAGCCGGTCGACCGAGACGCCGATGATGCGGCCCGGCATGTTGCGCTTGAACGCCTCGCGCGTGGTCATGTATCCCGCGGCGGGACCGCCGAAGCCCATCGGCGTGCCGAGGCGCTGCGCCGAACCCACGGCGATGTCGGCGCCCCACTCGCCCGGGGCTTTCAGGAGCGCCAGTGACAGCAGGTCGGCGGCGACCGTTACGAGCGCGCCCTTGGCGTGCGCCGCAGCCGTGAAGTCCGAGTAGTCGCGCACCCGGCCGTCGGCGGCCGGGTACTGCACGATGGCGCCGAACTCCCGGCCCGTGAATTCGTATTCGTCGTAGTCGTCGACGATCAGTTCGATGCCGAACGGCTCGCTGCGCGTGAGCAGCACGTCGAGCGTCTGCGGGAAGATGTTGCGGTCGACGAAGAGTTGATTCCGGCCTTCCCGGACGGCATCCCGCGAACGTAATGAAAACATCATCGCCATCGCCTCCGCGGCGGCCGTGCCCTCGTCGAGCAGCGAGCAGTTGCCGATCTCCATGCCCGTGAGCGAAATCACGGCCGTCTGGAAGTTCAGCAGCGCTTCGAGGCGTCCCTGCGAAATCTCGGCCTGATAGGGCGTGTAGGAGGTGTACCAGGCGGGGTTCTCGAAGACGTTGCGCGTCACGACGGCCGGGACGGCCGAGGGGTAGTAGCCCATGCCGATGAACGAGCGGTAGGGCTGGTTGCGGTCGGCAAGCTCGCGGATGTGCGCCGCGAATTCGTATTCGCTCATCCCCTCGGCGGGCAGCGCGAGCGGTTTGCGGAGCCGGATGGATTGGGGGATCACCTGCGAGATGAGTTCATCGACGGATTTCACGCCGATCACATCGAGCATGGCCTTCAGGTCTTTTTCGTTGCTGACGCCGATATGGCGTTCGGAAAACTTATCGAACATTGAACGATATTTTATGTTGTCTGTATGTACTTTTCACATTTGTCTTTCATCCCGGCGAGCCGTTCTCGCCGCCTGTGGCGGCGTTTGCAATTCTGATCCCATCCCGGCCCTCCCTCGGGGAGGGAGATGGCGTACGCTCCGCACGGTTCGTACAGTTGTGCCGTTGCACGAACACACAAAGGTAAAATAAAAGAAACGGACGCACAAAATTTTCCGCGCCTAATATTGAAAACTGCTGCCGCCGATGAATTCGCGCAGGATCGACGTGGGCGGGACCTCGTCGGGCGCGATGGGGATGAAGTTGTCGAGGAACTTGAGCATGCGCCGCGCCTCGTCGTACTCCGGAACCGTGTCGGGGACCTCGCGGAGGATCTTCTCGGCGAAGGGCCGCAGCACCGAAATCTCGTAGAACAGCGACGAGTTGAGCATGATGTCGGCGTTCTCCTGGTAGGGGAAGATGTGTTTCTCCTCGCCCCGGCGCACCGAGGCCCAGCGCGAAAGCGTCGAGAGCGCGTCGGCGCCGCGCTGGCGGTAGTCGCGCGTCAGGCGCCGCAGCAGGCGGTTGTCGGTGGTGGCGATGCGCGAGAGGTTGTCCATCGCCACCGACGTGAAGCACGAGATGTAGATGCGGAACTTCTGCGCGTCGGGGATCGAGGGCGTGAGGCGCGGGTTCAGCCCGTGGATGCCCTCGATGATGAGGATCGAGCGTTCGTCGAGCGTCAGCGGCGCGTTGTGCCACGTGCGGCGCCCCGTGATGAAGTCGTAGCGCGGGATGTCGACGCTCTCGCCCCGGATCAGGCGCGCCAGATGGTCGTTGAAAAGCTCCAGGTCGATGGCTTCGAGCGCCTCGTAGTCGTAGTTGCCGTCGGCGTCGCGCGGGGTCTTCTCGCGGTCGACGAAGTAGTCGTCGAGCGAGATCAGCACGGGGTTCAGTCCCAGCACGCCCAGCTGGATGCCCAGCCGTTTGGCCGAGGTGGTCTTGCCGCTGCTGGAGGGGCCGGAGATCAGCACCATGCGGGCGCCGCGCGAAAGGTGGGCGTCGTAGATGGTGTCGGCCACCCAGGCGAACTTGCGCTCGTGGAACGCTTCGGCGAGTTTGATCAGGCCGCCGCCGTCGCCCGCGAGCACCTTCGAATTGACGTCGCCGACGGTGGGAACGCCCATGATCCGGACCCACGACTGGTACTCCTGGAAGATGCCGAACATCTTCTCCTGATGGACGTTGCGGTGAAGCGTGTCGGGCGACGTGCGCAGCGGAAGGGCCAGGTAAAAGCCGTTGTAGTAGGGTTCGATGTCGAACAGCGTGACATAGCCCGTCGAGGGGGCCAGCGAGCCGTAGAAGTAACCCGCCGTGTCGTCGAGCGTGTAGAGCTGGCTGTAAAGCCGCGGACGGGTGTCCAGAAGCGCGATCTTGTCCGTGAAACCCTCCTCGGCGTAGCGGGCGCGGACCTCGGTGGTGAGCATGCGCTGGCGCGTGATGGGCAGGTTGCGCACGGAGAGTTCCCGCATGCGGTCGCGGAGCTGCGCCGCCTCGTCGGGGGTGAACTCGTCGATGCCGTCGATCTCGCAGTAGAACCCGCTCTGGCCCATCGAGTGGCGGATGTGGAGCGTCTGCCCCGGGTAGAGGTCCTTGACGGCCTTTTGCAGCAGGAACCACGCGGTGCGCTGGTAGACGCGGATGCCGGCGAAGGAGGTGATGTCGACGAAACGGATCGTCACCGGGGCATATATTTTGTAACTCAACTCCTTGATGCGGTTGTTGACGAAGGCTGCGAGGAAGGGGTGAAGGCCGGGCGTGAGGCGTTCGGCGACCTCCAGCAGCGGGGTTCCCATCGGGACCTCCAGTTCGCCGAAGCCGTTTTCGCAGATGACTTTGATCGTATCGTTCATGGAAAAGTTTTTACAATGTTCGATTCGTAAAGATAGGAATTATTTGTACTTTTGGCAAATCTTCATCCATAAAGAAAAACAATGCCGACGAATATGAAAGGAATGTTCCGGACGGGCCTGATTCTCCTTGCGGCTGCGGCTGCGGCCTGCGCACCCCGTGAACGGACGCTCGTGCTGCTCTCGACGAACGACATGCACGCCAAGATTCAGAATTTTCCGCGATTGGCTGCGGCCGTGGAGAACTGTCGTGACACCGCGCAGCTGGTGGTGCTGGTCGATGCCGGAGACCGCTGGACCGGAAACGCCTATGTGGACATGGCCGCGACGCCCGGCATGCCGATGATCGCGCTGATGAACCGGCTCGGCTACGACGTGGCGACGCTGGGCAACCATGAGTTCGACCACGGGCAGGCGTTTCTGGGCCGCATGATCGACAGCATGGCGTTCGAGGTGGTGTGCGCCAACGTGACGAGCGACACCTGCACCTTTCCGCAGCTGCCGCCCTATGTCGTTCTGGACAAGGACGGCATCCGCATCGGTTTCGTCGGCGTGGTGACCAACTACGAAGGCCCGGGGCATCCTGCGGGCAATGCGTCGAGCTTCGAGGGACTGGAGTTTCCCGATCCGCAGGCGATGGCGATGAAGTATGCCGCCGAATTGCGTCCGAAGGTCGATCTGCTGGTGCTCGTGTCGCACATGGGCGACGACCGAGACGTGGAGCTGCTCGGAAAGGAGACCCGGTTCGACGTGGTGATCGGCGGACATACCCATGTGAAGGTCGATTCGCTGGTGAACGGCACGCTTCTGACGCAGACCGGGAAATATCTTAAAAACGTGGGCGTTACGGCGGTCCGGTTTCGCGGCGGGAAGATCGAAGGCATCGAATCGCGCCTCGTGCCGCTGGACGGTTATGCGCCCGATGCGTCGTATCAGGCCGAGGTGGACCGCTACTATGCCGATCCCGAGCTGAACAAGCCCGTCGGAGCGTTCGCCGGACCGGCCGACAAGTGGGGCCTCGCCAACTGGATGGCCGCGTCGGTGGCCGACGAAGCCGATGCCGACGTCGGGTTTTACCACATCGGCGGCGTGCGCCTCGACTCGATTCCGGCGGGCGGGGTCGGTGCGGCGAAGGTGTACGACCTGGAGCCGTTCGGAACCGAGATCGCCACGATGCGGATGACTCCGGCCGACATGCGCCGGATGATCCTCTCGAAGTACAACGACGAGGAGAACCGCAAGGAGGCGCACCGGATCGACCTGATCTCGACGACGCCCTACGTCATCGTGACCGACGCCGCGGACAACGCCCTCGACGTGCGTTTCCCGAAGTTGCGCGAAGGCAAGGTGTACGAAGTTGCGGTCAGCGACTATGTTTACAGGAATTACAAGGACCTGAACTACACCGACGGGAAACTTACGGGAACGGCGGTCGCGGGCGTGCTGCTCGAAGAGTTGCAGGATGACGGTCCGCTGACTCCGGACAACAGGCCGCGGCAGAAAATAATTCGGAATTCATAATTTGGGATTTTGCAGAGCCGGGTTTTGTCTGTAAACTGAATAATTCTGAATTCCGGATTTTGAATTCTGAATTATAAGAATTACCTTTGTAGCCCTCGCGCGCGCAATGATGCCGTAAGCGAGGGCTATAACTTTTAATATTAACCAATTAACGAGCGATTGTATCGCAAAAATTTCCACAATGGAAGAAGTAAAGAATGTAGTTGCAAACGAAAATTTCGACTGGAACGCCTTTGAAAACGACCTGGGCGTGTACGACCAGGACAAAGCCCGGATCACCGAGGCTTACGACAAGACGCTTTCGAACGTCAACGTCGGCGAAGTGGTCGAGGGAACCGTAACGGGCGTCAACAAGCGCGAGGTTATCGTCAATGTCGGCTATAAGAGCGAGGGTATCATCCCCGTATCGGAGTTCCGCTACAACCCCGACCTGAAGGTAGGCGACAAGATCGAAGTCTACGTGGAGTCGGCCGAGGACAAGAACGGCCAGCTGGCCCTTTCGCACAAGAAAGCCCGGCAGCTCAAGTCGTGGGACCGTGTCAACGAAGCGCTGGAGAAGGACGAAATCATCAAGGGTTACATCAAGTGCCGCACGAAGGGCGGTATGATCGTCGACGTGTTCGGCATCGAGGCGTTCCTGCCCGGATCGCAGATCGACGTGAAACCCATTCGCGACTACGACGTATACGTGGACAAGACCATGGAGTTCAAGGTAGTGAAGATCAATCAGGAGTTCCGCAACGTGGTCGTGTCGCACAAGGCGCTCATCGAGGCCGAACTCGAAGCCCAGAAGCAGGTCATCATGTCCAAGCTGGAGAAGGGCCAGATCCTCGAGGGAACCGTCAAGAACATCACCTCCTACGGCGTATTCGTCGACCTGGGCGGCGTGGACGGCCTGATCCACATCACCGACCTCTCGTGGGGCCGCGTAAACCACCCCGAGGAGATCGTGGCGCTCGATCAGAAGATCAACGTTGTGATCCTCGACTTCGACGAGGCCAAGAAGCGCATCGCCCTGGGTCTGAAGCAGCTCACCCCGCATCCGTGGGAGGCGCTCGATCAGACGCTCAAGGTCGGAGACAAGGTGAAGGGCCGCGTGGTCGTTATGGCCGACTACGGCGCGTTCGTCGAGATCGCTCCCGGTGTGGAGGGTCTGATCCATGTTTCGGAAATGTCGTGGAGCCAGCACCTGCGTTCGGCACAGGAGTTTATGAAGGTCGGCGACGAAGTCGAGGCCGTTATCCTGACCCTCGACCGCGAGGAGCGCAAGATGTCGCTCGGCATCAAGCAGCTCACGCCCGATCCCTGGGAGAATATCGAAGTCAAGTATCCCGTCGGCACGAAGACCACGGCCAAGGTGCGTAACTTCACGAACTTCGGCGTATTCGTCGAGATCGAGGAGGGCATCGACGGTCTGATCCACATTTCGGACTTGAGCTGGACCAAGAAGGTGAAGCATCCCGGCGAATTCACGTCGGTAGGCGCCGACATCGAGGTCGTGGTGCTGGAGATCGACAAGGAAAACCGCCGTCTGTCGCTGGGACACAAGCAGCTGGAGGAGAATCCTTGGAATGAGTTCGAGAACCAGTACTCGGTGGACAGCATTCACGAGGGTACGATCACCGAGATGACCGACAAGGGCGCAGTGGTTGCCCTGGGCGAGAACATCGAGGGCTTCTGCCCTGCGCGTCAGCTCGTCAAAGAGGACGGCACGACCCCGAAGACGGGCGACAAGCTCAACTTCAAGATCCTGGAGTTCTCGAAGGCCACCAAGCGCATCACCCTTTCGCACCTGCGTACGTACGAGGAGGCGAAGCGTGCCGAAATCGCTGCCGAGAAGGCCGAGAAGCGCGCTGCTGCCGACGCTACGAAGTCGACCGTGAAGAAGATCAACGCTTCGGTCGAGAAGACGACGCTCGGCGACATCGCCGGACTGGCCGCTCTGAAGAGCGCCATGGAGGCTGCCGAGGCCAAGTCGGCCAAGAAGGCTGCCGCCAAGAAAGAGGACGAAGAGTAATCTCCGCTGAAAAGAGGACGGGGGGGGAAGATGCCCCTCCGTATCCGATAACCGGATGCCCGCACAGGAAACTGTGCGGGCGTCTTTTTTTTGTGCCGGGACGGCGGCGCGCGGCGGGAGCTGTCTGCGGGGCGGTTTGTCTGCGGGGCGGTCTGTCTGCGGGGTGGTCTGTTTGCGGGGTGGTCTGTCTATGGGGCGGACAGTTTGCGGCTTCGGAATCTTTCCAAGGGCGAGGTCAGGGCCGGAACCGGGGAACCGGACAGGGAAACAGGGAAACGGGAAACGGGAAACGGGAAACGGGGGCGGAAGTCCGGTCGGTCAGTGGTCGGATAGGTCGGCCAATCGGCGGCCGGTTTGCAGGCCGGATGTTTCCGGGGCGGGGCGAATGGCCTTTTTTGCGTTCGCCGAAATATTTACGGCGGATTTCTTGCACCGTGCGCAATAACCCGGTATATTTACAAGTCAGAACTGAAGAAGCAAACCGATAGATGATGAAAAAGTTGATTTTAGGCCTGTTGTCCGCGCTGGCGCTCCTTCCGGGCGGCATGCTGCGGAGCGGGGATGTCCGCGCCGCCGAAACCTTCGCCGTGCAGTCTCCTCGCAGGGATCACCGCGCGAACCCTCACGCGAATTGTCATGGGGAGCGTTACGAAGATCGGCGCGGGAGATATACCAAAGACAGCTGGTCGGTATATTACCGCGGCCGGAAGGTCGAGGGGGCTTCGGTATCCTCGTTCGCCGATCTGGGCGGCGGTTACGGCAAGGACAATTGGACGGTGTATTACCGCGGCTGGAAGGTCGAGGGGGCTTCGGCATCCTCGTTCGCCGATCTGGGAGGCGGGTACGGCAAGGATAATTGGACGGTGTTTTACGAAGGCCGGAAGCTGGAAGGTGCCTCGGCCATGTCGTTCGAGTATAAGGGACGGGGTTACGGCAAGGACAACTGGAACACCTATTTCCGCGGGGAGCAGCTCCGGCCCGGGCAGTCGCCGGACGGGATGCTCGGCGGCGGTTATGCGAAAGACAGCTGGTCGGTATATTATCGGGGGCGAAAGGTGGAAGGCGTTTCGGCTTCGTCGTTCGAATATCTGGGCGGCGGTTACGGCAAGGACCCCTGGAAGGTGGTCTATCAGGGACGCGAAGTGCCGGGCGCATCGTCGTCGTCGTTTGAAGAGCTTGGGTGGGGTTACGCCAGGGACGCGTGGAAGGTTTACTACTGCGGCGAGGTGATTCCGGGTGCTTCCCCGGCGACGTTCCGTATTCCGGACCGGCGGTAACGGGTGATTTGCGTTATATATGGGGCTTTCTTTGCAGGAAGCCCTTTTTTTGCGCCGTGCCGTGCGGGGATTCGGGCACTGTTTTTGTCTTTGCGGGGTAAACGACGAAACGAATGAACAGACTGAAACCCCATCTGGCCCTGTTGGTGTGCAACGTCCTCTGGGCGATGGATTACCCTTTTTACAACATAGTCCTGCCGCATTACGTGCATCCGATGGCGATGGTCTCGGCGTCGCTCGTCGCCACGGCGCTCTTTTCGCTCGTGCCGCTGCTGTGGCAAAAGGCCGAGAAGGTCGAGCGGGCGGATATTCGCAAACTGATCGGCGCCGCGCTGCTGATCGGCGTATTGCGCAAGGTCTTCATCATGTACGGTTTGTCGATGACCTCGCCGATCGACGGTTCGATCATCGACACCATCGTGCCGCTGCTGGTGCTGGCGCTCTCCGTGCTGCTGGGAATGGACCGTTTCACCCGGCTCAAGATCACGGGACTCGTGCTCGGCATGGCGGGAGCTGTGGCGGTGGTGCTGGCCGGGGCCTCGTCGTCGCACGCGCATTCGCATCTCTGGGGAAACATGATGATCTTTCTATGCGCCTGCGTCACGTCGGTGTATATGGTGTGGTTCAAGCGGCTGATCGCCAAGTACCGCATTACGACCGTGCTGCGCTGGCTCTACTGCGCGGCGGCGGTCATGGCCCTGCCGTTCGGTATCGGCCCGATCGTTCACACCGATTTCGCGGCCATTGCCCGTCACGCCCTGTTTCCGACGCTTTTCGTGCTGACGGTTCCGACCTATGTCCCCAACCTGATGCTCAACTATGCCCTCAAAACGGTACAGCCCACCGTGTCGAGCATCTACACCTATTTGCAGCCCGTGCTGGCGATCGCCATTTCGGTAGGGATGGGGCTGGACAAGCTGCATGCCGATACGGTGATTTTCGCACTGGTGATTTTCGTGGGGGTGGGGCTGGTGCTCCGGTCCTACACGGTGAAGCCGCGGCAGGCCGATCCGCCTGCTGCGGGGCCGCATTGACGAAGGTCGTCAACCAAAAAGAGCCTCCCGCATCGGGAGGCTCTTTTCGTATAAATGTCTTTTCGCGTTACTCGGCAGCGGAAACCGAGAACTTGATCGTAGCCTTGACCTCCTTGTGCAGGCGGACCGTAGCCTCGAACTCGCCGACGGTCTTGACGGCCTCGACGCTGATCTGCTTGCGGTCTACGGTGATGCCCTTGGCAGCGAGCGCCTCGGCGAGGTCCGTTGCCGTGACCGTACCGAAGAGTTTGCCCTCCTCGGCCTTCACCGACAGCGACAGCGGCAGGTTGGCGATGGTCTCGGCCAGAGCCTGTGCGTCGGCCAGGATCTTGGCGTCCTTGTGGGCGCGCTGCTTGAGGTTCTCGGCGAGGACCTTCTTGGCGGCGGCGGTAGCCGACTTGGCGTAGCCCTGGGGGATCAGGTAGTTGTTGGCGTAGCCGGGCTTCACGTTCACGATGTCGTTGGCGTAGCCCAGGTTTTCGATATCTTTGATCAGAATTACTTCCATGGTCTTGTCCTCCTTTTAATTATTTCATGCAATCGGTTACGAAGGGCAGGATGGCCAGGTGGCGCGCACGCTTCACGGCCTGGGCGACCTTCTTCTGGAACTTCTGCGAAGTACCCGTCAGGCGGCGCGGAAGAATCTTGCCCTGCTCGTTGAGGAACTTCTTGAGGAACTCGCCGTCCTTATAATCTACGTACTTGATGCCGAGCTTCTTGAAACGGCAGTACTTTTTCTTCTTGACGTCTACCGATACGGGATTCAGGTAACGGATTTCCGACTGTGCTTTGTTGTCCTGTGCCATGGTTTACTCCTCCTGCTTGTTAGAAAGTTTTGCACGACGCTTCTCCGAATATTCCACGGCGTATTTGTCCTGCTTGAAAGTTAAGAAACGGATCACGCGCTCGTCGCGGCGGTACTGCGTTTCGAGCGTGTTGACGAGCGAGCCTTCGCCCGTGAACTCTACCAGGAAGTAGAAACCGGTGGTCTTCTTCTGAATAGGGTAGGCGAGCTTGCGAAGGCCCCACGACTCCTTGTTCACGATCTGACCGCCGTTTTCGGTGATGACACCCTGGAATTTGTCAGCGACTTCCTGCACCTGTGCATCGGACAGAACCGGCGTGACAATGAAAACGGTTTCGTAATTGTTCATAATGCTTTTAATTAGTTAATTAAATCCCCAAAGGGACCGCAAAGATACACATTTAAATTAAAAATGAAAAATTAAGAATTAAAAATTTGTCAGTATTTGGATTATCTCTGCTTTTTCCTATCTTTGTGGAACATACTGACAAACACGGAAAGTGTAAGTTTATTCCCGATAAGCGAACGTAGGAAATTCTCTTTGGCGAGGAATAGGCAGACTTCTTGCCGCTTACGCAGGCTCCCCGCAGGGTAGAACTGCGGGGGGCCTGCTCTCGACTGCGCTTCGGGCGGACTTCCGCAATTTGTTTCCTGAAAATGGTGCCGGATTATGGGATTTTGCGTATCTTATCAGCGAATTCAATCCTAATGCTAACCCGATGATAAGACATTGCTTTTTCTTGATTTTTGCCGTGCTTCCGTTTTGCGGCTTGCAGGCGCAGGATACGGCCATAAGCCCCCGTTATCCGGGGGCCGGGTGTTTCGAGGGTGAGGTGGCTGTCGGGGCGACCTTTGGCTATGCCTCGCTCGGAAGCTTTGACAACGATGCGGCGGGCTTTTGCCTGGTCGCTGAAAGTCGTTACAATTTCCGGAGAACTCCCTTCGATGTGGGTTTGCGGCTCGGCGGGTCGTGTTACTCGCGGCTGGCTGCGGGCGTCTGCTCGCAGGACCCTTTTATGATGTTCAGCCTGATGGCCGTTGCGGATTACAACCTGCATCTGACGCCGAAAGTGGCGTTGTTCGCGGGAGCAGGGATCGGTGGGGCGTATGTCCTCCGAACGGCCGAAGGGGCTGTCTCCGATACTCCGTCCAGCGACTGTGCGGCATTTTGCGTGATGCCGCGCGTTGGCTGCGAATGCTGGAACCGGCTGCGCGTCACGCTGGGTTACACCTGTACGGAGCGGGCCAACCGCCATCTGTCGCTCACGTTCGGAATAGCCATCGGCGGCGGGCGGCGGTAAGACGCTTATTCTTCCGGGAACCCTTGTGCCTTCAGCTTTATGTCCTGCCCGTCGGGCGTCACGAGGTAACAGCCCGTGGAGGCGGGGGTGATGTGGCCGATGACGTCCACAAGGCCCAGCCGCATGATCTGTTCCTGCATCGAAAGCGGCACGGTGAAGAGCAGTTCGTAGTCCTCGCCGCCGTTCAGAGCCGCAACGACCGGGTCCGAGTGCATCTCCTCGGCCAGCGCCGAGGTCTGCCGGGCGATCGGGATGCGTTCGAGGTAGATGCGCGCGCCGCAGGCCGACGATTTGCAGATCTGCATCAGGTCGCTCGCCAGGCCGTCCGAGAGGTCGATCATCGACGTGGGGCGGATCTTTTCTTCGGCCAGCGTACGGACGATGTCGGTGCGGGGGCGCGGCTTGAGGTATTTTTCAAGCAGGTATTCGTAGCCCTTGAACTGCGGCTCGGGGTTCTCCACGTCGGCGAGCACCCGCTTTTCGCGTTCGAGCAGTTGCAGGCCCATGTAGGCGGCCCCGAGGTTGCCCGTGATGCAGACGAGGTCGTTCTGCTGCGCACCGCTGCGGTAGACGACCTTCTCCTTTTTGGCGTAGCCAAGCGTGGTGACGGTGATGACCAGCCCCGTCATCGAGGCGCGCGTGTCGCCGCCCACGAGGTCGATCTCCTGCTCCTTGCAGGCGAAGGCGATGCCTTCGTAGAGGTCCTGAAGAGCTTCGACGGGCAGTTTCGACGAGACGCCGAGCGACACGGTGATCTGCGCCGGGAGGGCGTTCATGGCCAGGATGTCGCTCACGCCGGCCGTCACGACCTTGTAACCCAGGTGTTTGAGCGGAAAATAGGTGAGGTCGAAATCGACGCCTTCGTAGAAAGAGTCGGTCGTGCAGAGCACCGCTTCGCCGCGTCCCGGGGCGATCACCGCGGCGTCGTCCCCCGCGCCCTTGAGCGTCGAGGCGTTCTTCGGGGTGAATCCGCTGGTCAGCAGGTCGATGAGTCCGAATTGTCCGAGCGAAGCGATCTCGGTGCGCTTTTTCTGGTCCATGAATCTAAAATTTTTTACAAAATTAAGGAAATACTCTTGTTTCCCCAAAAAATAACGTAATTTTGCCCGGTCCAAATTACTAAAAGGGTTAGTTATGGTAAATATCGTCTTATTCGGTGCTCCGGGTTGCGGCAAAGGCACGCAGGCGCAGCGCCTGAAGGAACACTACGGAATCGATCACGTTTCCACGGGCGAGGTGATCCGTGACGAGATTCGCCGGGGTACGGAACTGGGACAGAGCATGGAAGCCTACATCAAGGCCGGGCAGCTGGCTCCCGATGAGATCGTAATCGGCATGATCGACCACTATGTCACCGGGCACATGAACGCCGCCGGCTGTATTTTCGACGGCTTTCCCCGCACCACGGTTCAGGCCGAGGAGTTCGACAAAATCCTTGCCGGACACGGCCTGAAGGTCGATGTGATGATCGACATCCACGTCCCCGAGGAGGAGCTGGTGCGCCGCATCCTGCTGCGCGGCAAGGATTCGGGACGCGCCGACGACGCTTCGGAAGAGGTGATTCGCGGGCGTCTGGATGTTTACCGCGAGCAGACGGCCGTCGTGGCGGACTACTACGCCGCACAGGGTAAATACGCCTCGGTCAACGGTACGGGGACGATGGAGGAGGTTTTCTCCCGCATCGCCGCGGTGATCGAAGGCCTGAAATAGCGGGGCAGGCCCGGAGGGGCCGGGAAGCGCTCCCGAAATGAAAATCGTCCCTGCCGGAGTTGTCTCCGGCAGGGACGATTTGTGTGAAATCCAAATCCGCCGGACGTCGCTTGTCGTCGCGCCGGGCGGGATACGGAAAAAGCCGCCCGTTTCCGGTGCGGCTTTTCTGTCTCGGTGCGGGAGCGCTCCTCCCTCGGACGAAGATTTAGAGTGCGTTCACGTGAAGCTGGATCGAACTCTTCAGGTTCGCAGCCTTGTTCTTGTGCACGATGTTGTGCTTTGCCAGTTTGTCGAGCATAGCGGTTACCTTCGGAAGCAGGGCCTCGGCGGCGCTCTTCTCGGTGGTCGTGCGCAGGGCCTTCACGGCGTTGCGGGCCGTCTTGTGGAACAGGCGGTTGTGAGCGCGCTTCGTCAGGGTCTGGCGAATTCTCTTCTTCGATGACTTATGGTTTGCCATAATCCGTTAATTTTTATTTTTTACTTTTTTTCAGTCGTTTGGCTTGAAACGGCCTTGGCCGCTTTCGGATAGACCCGGGGGTCCGCTCCTCGAAAAGTTTTTTCACCCGTAGGGGGCGTGTTCGGCGGTGCATTTTTCGATTCCGGTCTCCCGTCTTCCTTTTTCGCGCCCCTCTTCCGGCCCCTTCGTTCGTAGCCCATAGGAGAGTCGAACTCCTCTTTCAAGAATGAAAATCTTGCGTCCTAACCGATAGACGAATGGGCCTTTACCACTATCGCATGCCCCGAACGGGGTTGCTTTAGCGGTGCAAAGGTAAGCAAAAAAGTGACTTGTACAAAAAATATGCGAAAAAATTACGGATTTTTTGCCGGAAGTCCCTCGGACGGTCGTTTCTTGAGCTGTCAGCGCAGCCGTACGGTCCGCGTCTCGGGGTCGAAGCAGGCGTTTTCGCCCGAGAAGAGACGCTCGATCAGTCCGCTGCCGACCATCTCCCCCGCAGGGAGGTGGTGCAGCGAAGGGGTGTCGATCAGCGCCACCGAGTCGCAGAGCGAGAGCGCCACGTCGAGGTCGTGCGTCGAGAAGAGGATGCACTTGCCCTCGTCGCGGGTCAGCCGCCGGAGCAGCGTCGCCAGCTCGTAGCGGTTCGGGAGGTCGAGGAACGCCGTGGGTTCGTCGAGCAGGATGACCGGGGTGTCCTGGGCCAGCGCGCGGGCGATCATCACCCGCTGGCACTCGCCGTCGGACATGCGGTCCATGGTCTTGCGGGCGAAGGCCGACATCCCCACCAGGCGGAGCGAGCGTTCGACGACGGCGCGGTCGGCCTCCTGCATGCGCCCGATCCAGTTGGTGTAGGGGGCGCGTCCCAGCGCTACGACGTCCTCGCAGGCGAGGTTGGCGATACGGACCTTGTCGGTGGTGACGAACCCCACGGTCGTGGACAGCTCGTGGGGCGTGAGCGACGCCAGCGGGCGGCCGCAGAGCGCCACATCGCCGGAGACGGTCGTTCCGAGACCTGCAATGGCCCGCAGCAGGGTGCTTTTGCCCGTGCCGTTGCGGCCGATCAGCGCGGTCAGCGACCCTTGGGCGAAGGCGGCGGTGACATCTTCGAGCAGCGTGCGGCTGCCGTAGGAGAGCGTGATATGGTTGAGGGCGATACTCATGTCAGAAGATATTGCGGTTGCGGACGACGACGAAGATGACGACCGGAATGCCCATCAGGGCCGTGATGGTGTTGATCGGCAGGGCGAGGCTCTTGGCGACGAGGTCGCAGACCAGAAGCAGGGCCGCGCCCGCGAGCATCGACCCCGGCATCAGGATGCGGTGGTCGGCCGAGGCGAAAAGCATGCGTGCGAGGTGCGGCACGGCCAGCCCGATGAAACCCACCGGGCCGCAGAAGGCGGTGACGGTGCCCGCGAGCAGGACCGTGGAGAGGAAGATCAGCGTGCGCGTGCGCTGCACGTTGAGTCCCATCGTGCGGGCATAGTTCTCGCCCAGCAGCAGCAGCAGGTTGAGCGGCTTGATGACGGCGACGGCGAGCGCCAGTCCCGCGGTGACGACGGGAAGCAGCAGCGCGAGCTGGCTGCCCGTGACGTCGCCCAGCGACCCCATGGTCCAGATGACGAACGATTTGAGCGCCGCCTCGCTCGACAGGTATTGGAGGATTTCGACCACCGAACTGATGCCCGAACCGAGCATCATGCCGAGGATGAGGATGACCACGATGTCCTTGATGCGGCGGCTGACCGCCATCACGATGGCCAGCACGAGCGCCGAGCCGAGCCACGCAGCCCCGGCCACGCCCAGCGACCGGACGAACGAGTGTCCCGCGACGCCCAGCAGGGGGGCGCCCAGCAGGAACAGCGCGACGCCGAGTCCTGCGCCCGAGCTGACGCCCAGCACGTAGGGACCGGCCAGCGGGTTGCGGAAAAGGGTTTGCATTTCGAGTCCGCCGGCAGCGAGGGCCGCGCCGGCGAACAGGGCTGTGACGGCTTTCAGGAGCCTGATCTTGAGGATGATGTCGCTGGTGGCAGGGTCGCAGGAGCCGCCTGTGAGCGCCGCCCAGACATCGCCCAACGGCACGGCGACCGATCCGACGGCGAGGTCGGCGATGAAAAGCGCTGCGGTGAGCAGCCCGAGCGCCGTGAAAAGGAACGTGGTTCTGCGTGCGGTCATTTAGCGGTACTGGAATTTGAGCGAGATTTCGTAACGGACGTCGGCGAAGCCGTAGCGCGAATCGCGCCTGACGTCGGCCCGTCCGTCGGCGTAGTGGCGGAATCGCGTGCCGGACCCCTGCGCCTGCGCGGCGGGCTGAAGGCAGAGGGGCGAAAGGTGGAGAATGGCGGCGTTTTTCATCTTATTCGAGGCGTTTGTAATAACAGGTCGGGACGCTGTCGCCCAAGAAGATCGTCCGCAGGTCGCGCAGCACGAGATCGGGGCGTACGACGCCCGATTCCCAGAAGTCGGAACCTCCGGCCGGGGTTTGGCGGCGGTTGTTGTTGTAGACGTTCCGGCTGCGCACGACCGGAATGCCGGAAAATTTCGGGTTCTGGGCCGTCAGTTCCGCCAGCGTGTTGCAGGGACCGACGTTGAGCCAGAAATCGGCGGCGTTGGCCAGCAGGTAGGCCTCCTCCATGTCGACGGCCACCGACGTGTCCGAATCGTTCTTCGTGTAGACGTACTCCCCGCCGGCATCCTCGATCAGGCGGATCATGTAGCTTTGCGATGAGGGCAGGAACCAGGTGTCGCGGTAGGGGGTGTTGAGCATCACCTTCGGTCGCGGTGCATCCGGGGCGGGGTGTGCTTTCAGGGCCTGGTAGTCCCGGGCGATCCGTTGCAGCGTGTCGGCCCCGGCCGCGCGCAGGTCGCAAAGCTCGGCCGCGAGGACCAGCCATTCGGCCTTGCCCAGCGGGGATTCCTCCATGTAGTCGCCGATATATATATAGGGGATGCCCAGTTCGCGGAGTTTGCCCGTGACGATGGTGTTTTCGCCCGTCACGCCGTAGAGCAGCATGAGGTCGGGGCGCATGGCGGCGAGCAGTTCGAAATTGAGGTTCGTGTCGTAGCCCACGTCGCGGACCTCGCCGCAGAGACGGTGTTCCCGGACATAGGGATTCGAGATGTAGTCGATGCCCGAGACGCCCGAAATACGCTTGGCCTGTCCGATGGCGTCGAACATCGCCACGTGGCTCGACGACATGCACACCACGTGGCGCACGGGGGCTTTTACGACCTGTCCGGCGAAGTCGGCGGGGGCTTTGGCGTCGTCGCGCAGGATCAGCAGGTGCTGTTCGACGTTCGTGCCGCCCTGCCACGGATTGCGGATCGAGACGAGCGTCGAGGCGTTATTCCCGTTCCCGCGGATGTCGAAGCCCGACGCGTAGGCCGGGGTGTAAATCTCGGTTGTGAAATCGCTCAAAACTGGCCCCGAAGAGCCTCCGCAGGCCGATGCGAGGGCCGCGGAAAAGGTTAGCAGAAGACGTGAAAATCGTTTCATTTCCGCAAAAATAGAAAAAAATCCTGCGGAAATGTGTTTGTTTTTGAAAAATATACTATATTTGCAGTCCCAAAGCGAAGGGTTTTGCTCTTTTTTGCCGAAGGAATCGGGGCGTAGCTCAGTCCGGTTAGAGTACACGTCTGGGGGGCGTGTGGTCGCTGGTTCGAATCCAGTCACCCCGACTGATGGAA